>VFQP010000401.1_pt1 | contig 90456 bp, 62 predicted proteins | sample 3512351 | NCBI WGS metagenome assembly VFQP01 (sample SAMN10412372, study PRJNA504923) | tailings metagenome | isolation source: Relicate 1 Philex TSF1 revegetated site | place: Philippines: Tuba, Benguet | collected 2017-08-29
AGCGAGAAGCCGGAGCGAGAAGCCGGAGCGAGAAGCCGGAGCGAGAAGCCGGAGCGAGAAGCCGGAGCACTAAGCTTCGTCTGCCTTGTCTCGCTCCAAGCCCAAGTGCGCTAGGGTTGCCTCCCCTGCTGCACTGCCTATCGTCCGACGCCAGAGCCTTCGCGAAGCGAAGGCGAATGGGCAGAGGAGGCCGCGTGCCGCAAGATTTCGTCCCCTCTCCCCAACCCCTCTCCCACAAGGGGAGAGGGGCTCGAACCTTCGCTTCCGTCGCCCGGCCCTCAGCTGCCGAGTGCCCAATCCCCAATCCCCAATCCCCAATCCCCAATCCCCGCGCTCACCCATGACCACCCTCCCTAAACGCGCCCTCGTCACCGGCGGCAGCGGCGATCTCGGCAGCGCCATCTGCCGATCGCTCGCCGAGGCCGGCCATCACGTCTACGTCCACGCCAACAGCGGCGTCGATCGCGCGCAGGCGCTGGTCGATGAACTGCTTGCGGCGGGGCATTCCGCCGAGGCCATCGCCTTCGACGTCGCCGATGCCGAGGCCTGTGCCCAGGCCACCGCGAAGATGCTCGAAGCCGGCCCCATCCAGATCGTCGTCAACAACGCCGGCATCCACGACGACGCGCCCATGGCCGGCATGAGCGAAACGCAATGGAAGCGCGTCATTGACGTCAGCCTGCACGGTTTCTTCCACGTCACCCAGCCGCTGCTGCTGCCGATGGCGCGCACGCGCTGGGGCCGCATCATCAGCATCTCCTCGGTGGCCGCCGTGCTCGGTAACCGCGGCCAGACCAACTACGCCGCCGCCAAGGCCGGCCTGCACGGCGCCACCCTGTCGCTGGCGCGCGAGATGGCCAGCCGCGGGATCACCGCCAACGTGGTTGCGCCGGGGGTGATCGCCGGGCGCATGGCGGCCGATGCGTTCCCACCCGAGATGATCAAGGCGACCGTTCCGGCGGGCCGCGCGGGTCGACCCGAGGAAGTCGCAGCGCTGGTGGCCTTCCTTGCGTCGGAGGGCGCGTCCTATGTGAACGGGCAGGTGATCGGGGTGAATGGGGGGATGGGGTGATCGGTAACGCAGGCGGTGTGTAGTTGGGGGCTTGAGGCCTGCACCGGTGACCTGGAGTGCTGCGACAGGGCGAATGTCGGCGACTGAGGGGACGAAAAACGTGCGCAGGGCGGACTCCGTGGACTTCGATCTGAACATCGCGCTGTATTCGGAGGCGGACGCGTGCTTTCGCAAGGGCCGGTATCGCGAAGCCTTGCGTCTGTTCAAGCGAGCAGCGCGGGCGGATCCCCTCGATAGCGACTGCTGGTTTGCGATCGGTAGCTGTCTTGATGCGCTGAATCGCCCGACTCGGGCCGAGGCCGCCTATCTGAAGGCGCTGTCGATGGCGCGCGAGGAAGACCATCCTGCCCTGTACTTCAACATTGGCAACGCGCTGTTTGACCAGCAGCGTTTTGAAGCAGCGGTGAGCTGGTACGCGTGAGTTCCTGCCGAACATGAAGTCTTCGCACGCGCCGAGCGCAATCGGCGCCTTGCCGAATCGAAGGCGAAGCGCACTTCGTAGGTTGGTGCAGAGCGCAGCGAGGCCCAACGTCGCAGCCTCAATGCCTGTCACGAGATTCGAGTGTGCGATGTTGGGCCTCGCCTTCGGCTCGGCGCCAACCAACCGGGTTGAATGCGTGCGCTTGCGTTGAAGGTCTGACGTCGCAAGGGGTGGCGTCGACAACGCATTCGGAATCTGCTTTGGCCTTGGCTTTGGCTTTGGCTTGCGCTCTTGCGGGCAGGAGCCCGCGCTGTTCCACGGGGCCCCTGGGGAGCGGCGGGAGGCGGTCGATCCGCCCGCAGGGGCGCCGGCACGGATGCCGGCGCGGCTTTCGACAGGCCAGGGATGGCCTGTCCGAAAACCCCGACCGACTCACGCGAACCCTTCGCGCACGGATGCGCGAAGGGCGCGGACGAGGGGTGGCCTTCTCTTTGGTTACTTTCTCTTGGCCACGCAAGAGAAAGTGACTCGGGCAGCCCGAAGGGCTGTCCGAAAGCTCTGGCTCTTCCGCTTCGAGCCGCTCAGAGCAAAGAGCCGAGGCTTGATGCGCGGGATGGTTGGAGCACTCGCTCCGCCCGGCCCCCTCCCCAACCCCTCCCCCGGTGGGAGAGGGGCTCAACCCGGCGCCTAGCCCAACGCCAGAGGGCAATGCCTCGCCCTATGCCGCCCCTTTCCACTCCGCCGTCAGCAGCGGCTCCGCCTTGTCCGCCACCGGCGCCTTGGCCAGCAGGGCGCCCAGCGCCGACACATCGAGCGCGGGATGGGTTTCGCGCGCCAGCGTCATCAATTCGCGCGCCAGTTGCCGCAGGCAGACGAGGTTCGAGCGCATCCGCGCCTTGAAGGCCGCATCGTCCAGATCATCGCGCAGGGCGCGGTTCAACTCCGCGAACCAGCTCAAGCGCGCCTGATCCAGGAAGGCCGAGGAGTCCACCGCCGCGTGCGGGCGCGCGTTGGCCGCGCACCAGCGCTGCAGCAGGTCCTGCATCGCGAAGTTCAAGGCCTTGGCTTCAGCCAGTTCGGGCTTGAGTCGCGACAGGGTGCTGAGGTCGTCGATGCGATGGCCGAAGAACAAGGCGGCCAGCACGCCCCAGTAGTAGCTGTAGTCCCACAGCACCTTGAGCGGCATCAGCTGGGCGTCGCCGAACAGGCCGTACTGGCCGCGGTACATGGCCATGGTGCTTTCGTAGAAGCTGAAGTAGAGCTGCTCATAGACGCCGGCATAGGGCTGCCAGGCTTCGCCGGCGCGGTCTTTTTCGATCAGACGGCTGATGTAGGTGTTGCTGATGGCGATGAAGTCGCTGCCGGGCGAGTAGAACGGATCGAGGAACACGCCGGCCTCGCCAGTGAGCGCCCAGCGGTTGCCGCTGAACACCTGCTTGCAGCCATAGGAGAAGTGGCGGAAGAAGGCGAAGTCCTGCAGCTCGTCGCGCATGGGCTCGATGGCCTGATGCACCCGCGGCTGGTGCTGGGCCAGCCAGTCCATGGCCTTCTCGAAACTGTTCATCGTCTCCAGCGGGTGCATCTCGGCATCGCAGACGATGCCCACCGAATGCGAGCCCGAGGACAGCGGGATCAGCCAGACCCAGTAGCCGGGGCCGACCAGATGGTTGGTGCTGCGCCAGCGCTCGGGCGGCGTGCAGCGGCCGAGCCAGTCGGCATTGGCCGACCAGTCGTGCGGATCGATCATGCCCTTGACGCGGAACCACACGGCATTGGCCTTGTGGCCGTTGTCCTCGGCCAAGCCCAGCTTGCGCTTGATCAGCCCGGCGCGGCCGCTGGCATCCACCACCCAGCGCGCCTGCGCTGTGCTGCGCTCGCCAGCGCGCTCCCATTCGACGCGGTGCGCGCTGTCGTCCTCGCTGAGCTCGATCTGCTTGACCACAGCACCGTCGATGAACTCGATGCCCAGCGACTGCGCGCGCTCGGCGAGGAAGTTCTCGAAGCGGCCGCGGTCGATCTGCCAGGCGCCGGTCGGCAGGGACTGGCTGGCGCCGAGTTCGGCGCAGCGGTCCGGCGCCGAGTGGCCTTCCGAGAAGAAGAAGCGGAAGCCGAACTTGACGATGTGTTCCTGATCGAGATGCTCGCGCAGGCCGAGCACGTCGCCAAAGTAGTTGGCGGCGATCTCGACCGTGCTCTCGCCGATCTTGAAGGCAGCCTCCGGCACCGGATGCGCGCGCCGCTCGATCACGCGGATGCGCGTATCGGCATCGCGCTGCTTCAGCTGCAGGGCGAGCGTGAGGCCGGCGAGGCCGCCGCCCAGGATCAGGACATCGTCAGCGGTCTGCGCGGTCGTGGCGTTCATGCGGTGCGGCTCTCGAGAACGGGCGTAACGGGCTCCGGCAGAGTCGCCGGGCCCGGGTCAAAAATGCGTGGGCGCGAGCGCCGCGCCTCGATGTAGCGCGGGATCACGCGGCCATAGGTCCAGACCCGGCCGACCACGTGCGAGGTGATGCGGTAGAGGTCGGTGAGCGGGCGGAAGTGGCTGCGCCGGAACTGCCCGGCCAGGCCGTCGCCGGCATAGCGCGATTCGATCGGCACCGACACGCAGCCCATGCCCAGCCGGCGTGCGGCCTGGATGAGGATGTCGGCCTCGAACACGAAGCCCTCGCCGGCGACGTCGGCGATTTCGCAGACTGCGCGCGGGTAGTAGCGCTGGCCGCTCTGGGTGTCGGCGATGCGATAGCCGGTGGCCCAGGCGATGCCCCAGTCGCCGAACTCGTTGGCGAGCCGGCGGTGGATCGGCTGCTGGGCGCGCTTCTTCAGGCGCGCGCCGATGATGATGTCGTTGGGGAACCTGTCCGCCGCGGCCACGAGGCGCGGCACGTCCGAGGCCAGGTGCTGGCCGTCGCCGTCCATACTGACGACGCCGTCGATGTCGAGCGCAAGTGCCGCGCGGAAGCCGCTGCGCAGGCCCTCGCCCTTGCCGCGGCGGGTGGCGTGCTGGATCAGGGTGATCGGCAGATCGGCGATTGCAGCTACGGTGCCGTCGGTGGAGCCGTCGTCGATCACGATCACGTGCGGCGTGCAGGCCAGCGCGCCTTCGACCACCTCGCGGATGCGCAGGGCTTCGTTCAGGGCGGGAATGATCACCGCGGTGCGGGCGAGCTCAGCCATGACGCAGCTCCAGCACGAGGCGGCTGTCCATGCCTGCGGGCAGCTCGCAGGTGTCTTCGCCACGGGCCAGCGCCTGGGCCAGACGCGCGGCCGGGGCCATGGCATTGCGCGCGGTCGCTTCGATCAGCGGGCCGGCGGCTTCGGCGCAAACGCCGGCCTCGATCCGCGGCACCAGGCTCAGCCCGCTGCCATCGGCGCGGTCCAGCACCAGGGCGAAGCCGAACAGGCCCTCGCTCTTCGATGTGTGCTGCAGCGGGCCGCCGGCCGGGCTGTCATAGGCCACCAGCAGCAGCGGGCCGCCATCGATGGCGATCTGCAGCGCGGCTTCGATCAGGCCCTGGGCGAAGCTGGCGTCGAAGGCCGAGATCGCGGTGGCCGGCGCATGGCAGCCGACGCCGATGGTCCAATAGCCAGCCGCGGCGTTGTGCACCGAGTTGTGGAACCTGGTCGGCGAGACTTCGGTGGGGGCCGTCGCCAGCGTCGCGCACATGTAGTCGGTGATCGCCAGATCGCCGTGGGTGGAGGTGAACACCGAGGGCAGGGCCGCGGCGTCGGCGCCGGCCTGCTCGCAGGCGGCCTCGGCCACGCGCAGCGCCAGCAGCACCGAGTCGGGCGCGCGGCGGCGCTCGTTGGCCGGCAGCATCGAGGGCGCGGGCTTCTTCGGCGCACCTTCGACGAGCCCTGCTTCGCCGCGCGCGAACGCCGCCATCGCGGCCCAGTCGGGCAGGCCGTCGGCGAAGGCGCCGATGCCCAGCACTTTCAGCTCCGGCAGGCCGCTCATGCGCGTGCCTCCGCGCCGAACACCAGCGAGCAGTTGTTGCCGCCGAAGCCGAAGGAGTTGTTCATCGCGTAACGCACCTCGCCGCGCGTGTTCTCGCGCAGGATCTGCGGGCCGCAGGCGGGGTCGGGGTCGTCGCAGTTGAGCGTGCCGGGCATCAGGCCCGACTCGATGGCCTCGATCGCGATCAGGCTCTCGACGATGCCGGCCGCGCCCAGCGTGTGGCCGGTGTAGGCCTTGGTCGAGCTGGCGCGCAGACGCTCGCCGAACAGGCGCGCGACCGCGCCGGCCTCGATCTCGTCGTTCTTCGGCGTGGCGGTGCCGTGCAGGTTGAGGTAGTCGATATCGGCAGGCGCGAGCCCCGCACGCGTGATCGCCGCCTGCATGCACAGCCGCGCGCCGAGGCCCTCGGGATGCGGGCTGCTCATGTGGTGGGCGTCCGAGGACTCGCCGTAGCCCAGCAGGCGCGGGCCCGCGCCCTCGCGTTCGAGGATGGCATAGCCGCCGGCCTCGCCCAGCGACAGGCCGTTGCGCGCCACATCGAAGGGCCGGCACTGCGCGGTGGACACCAGACCCAGCGCATTGAAGCCGAACAGCACGCTGCCGCAGAGGGTGTCGACGCCGCCCACCAGGGCCGCATCGACCACGCCGGCCTGGATCAGCCGCGCCGCTTGCGCGAACACCTTGGCGCTGGACGAACACGCGGTCGCCACGGTCACGCAGGGCCCGCGCAGGCCGGTGGCGGCGGCGAGGAAGCTGCCCAGCGAATGCGGCGTGTGGATGATCGGGCGGTGCAGATCGGCCGGGAAGCGGTCGCCGTCGAGGCGGGTGTAGGCCTCTTCCGAGGCGCCGATGCTGGACGTGCTGGTGCCGATGATGATCGCCACGCGCGCAGCACCGTAGCGCTCGCGCAGGGCCTCGACCCGCGCCGCCACGCCGTCCTGCTGCAGGGCGAACCAGGCCAGGCGGTTGTTGCGGCAGTCCCAGCCCATCAGGTCGGCGGGCAGCCGCAGGTCCTCCAGCCCGTCGACGCGGCCGATCCAGGTCTCCAGCGGATGCGCGGAGAAGTCATTGCGGCGCAGCCCGCTGCGGCGTGCCGCCAGCGCCTCGCGCATCGAGTCCAGTCCCGCGCCGCAGGCGGTGGTCAGGGTGCGGGCGGTAATCGCCAGCGGCGGCATGGCTGCAGCAGACATCAGCTCAGGGTGTCCTCTTCGAATGGGCGAAGTATAGAGAGCCGGGATCGGGGATTCGGGATTCGGGATTCGGGATTCGGGATTCGTCAGAGCAGGTTGCGGCAGGGCGACCGTTACCGAGCATTGGAAGGCTCCGTGGGGGTTGCGGCTGGCCGACGGTCTTCACATCCGCGCAGAAACAGGCCTTGGCCCCGCCATCCTGGAGCTTGCCAGCGCGGCGTCGCCGTGCAGGTGTGCTCGAAGAAACGTGGGTTCGTCATCCCCGCGCATGCGGGGATCCAGGACTCATGCGACTGGGGTGGGCTTTCCGGGGCCCCCGTCCCCGCCTTCGCGAGGACAGGCTCTGCGCGGGGGCGACGACAACAGGTGTAGGCGCGAGCGCTTTGGTTCTTGAGAGCTTGCCCCGCACAGCGGAGACAGCCTGCCGGAGACCCTCGGCCCCAAGGCCACGACGTGCCGTGCTGGAACGTCCCCGTGCGCTCGCGCCACGCGCTGCGAACAAGGACAATGCGCGGCGGCGCGCGCGCCGACTACGAGGCTCGCGCGCTTTCACGAATCCCCTCCCGGCCCGAGCGCCATGCGTTGCGGAAGCTCGCATAGGGTGGGCCCCGGCGGACCAAGGCCTTCGCCACGCAATACCCCAGACCGGCGCTCACGGAAGAGACAGCCTGCCAAAGCCGCTCGCCACAGGGCCACGAGGTACTGTGCTCGAGCATCACTGCGTGCTCGCTCCGCGTGCCCCGAGCAAGGACAATGCGGCTGCGTGCTCGCCGAGCCACGACGCTTCCGCGCTTTCACGAATCCCCAATCCCCAATCCCCAATCCCGTTTCTCAAGTGTCCGCCCGTCACGCCCACCGCCTGCGCCTCCTGCGCGACACTGATGCCCTGCAGGGCCTGGGGGTCGCGCTGCTGCTACTGATGCTCAGCGGCGGGCTGGTCTACGTCTACTACGCAATCCGGGTCTGGAATCTCGCACGCCGCGCACCGGCCTGGCCCGATCTCGATCCGCAGCGCCGCGCGCGCCTGCTGCTCTTCGGCAAGCGCTGCGAGGACGGCGAGCCTGATCGCGACTTCCAGCAGCGCATCCAGCGCGCGCTGGCCCTGGCCGGACGCCATCCGCAGCTGGAGCTGCTGCTGCTCGGCGGCGGCCCACATCCCACCGAGGCCGAGGTCGCCGAACGCGAGCTGCGCGCCGCCGGACTGAGCGAGGCGGCGCGCATCACCCTTGAGGACCAGTCGCGCGACACCCTGGAGAACCTGCGTCACGCGCGCTCGCTGCTGCGCGAGGGCGAGGGTGACGTCCTGCTGCTGTCCAGCCGCTACCACCTCGCGCGCTGCAGCCTGTTCGCACAGTGGCTGGGCATCGAGCACCGTGTCTGCGCGGCCGAAGAGCAGTGGGCGCCGAGTTGGCGCGAACGCGGCCGCCTGCTGCTGGAGGCTGCCTACATGGTCTGGGTCGAATCCGGCCGTGCCTGGGCGCGCCTGCTGCGCAGCGAGCGGATGCTGGCGAAGGTGAGTTGAGCAGGCCCCTGCCCGTGCGTCTGCCCAATGGGCCGATGCCCTCGCGAGGACTGTCGCATGCGCCGAGGCAGGTGTGAGGTCCGCTGGGGCTGGCCAGTCGCGAGGTGCCGGTACATGCGCTGCGCTTATGTACCCTACGCCGCACACCGCCCTTCGGCTGCGTTTATCGCGTGGCGTCACTCGCGGTCGTAGGGCGGATAAGCGCAGCGCATCCGCCGTCGGCTTGCCTCACGATGCACCTGCCGCCGGCTTGTCTCACGGAGATCCGATTCGCTGGGGCTGGCGAAACGAGCCGATGGGCGGCCTCGCGGCACGAGCCGATGCCAACGCGAGGTCGCGGTACATGCGCTGCGCTTATGTACCCTACGCCGCACACCGCCCTTCGGCTGCGTTTATCGCGTGGCGTCACTCGCGGTCGTAGGGCGGATAAGCGCAGCGCATCCGCCGTCAGCTTGCCTCGGTCGATGTCAGGTTTGCCTTCGTCAATGACAGCGGCTGGCCAGGGCCACCAACTGCAGCGGCACTTCCGTCACCACTTCGTCGGCTTGGGATTGCGCTCGTCGAAGCCCTTCTGGTGCCAGTACGGATAGATCGGCGTGCGCTGGCTCGCGGCATCCAGCTTCGCGACCTGCTCCGGCGACAGCGACCAGCCGACCGCGCCGAGGTTCTGCCGCAGCTGCGTTTCATTGCGCGCGCCGATCACCAGGTTCACCACGCCCGGCCGCTGCAGCAGCCAGTTGAGCGCGACTTGCGGGACGCTCTTGCCGGTTTCGGCGGCGACCTCGTCCAGCGCGTCGACCACGCGGTACAGGAATTCGTCCTCCACCGGCGGCCCACCGACATCGCCACCGGCGGCGATGCGACCCTCGCTGGGCTTCACGCCGCGGCGGATCTTGCCGGTCAGGCGCCCCCAGCCCAGCGGGCTCCAGACCATGGTGCCCAGGCCCTGGTCGACCGAAAGCGGCATCAGCTCCCACTCGTAGTCGCGGCCAATCAGGGAGTAGTAGCCCTGGTAGCAGACATAGCGGTTCAGGCCGTAGCGCTCCGAGGTCGCCAGCGCCTTCATCACCTGCCAGCCGGAAAAATTGCTGCAGCCGATGTAGCGGATCTTGCCGGCGCGGGTCAGGTCGTCCAGCGCGCGCAGGGTTTCCTCCACCGGCGTCAGCGCGTCGAAGCCGTGCATGAAGTACAGATCGATGTGCTCGGTCTGCAGGCGCCGCAGGCTGGCCTCGCAGGCGCGCACCAGGTGATGCCGCGAGCTGCCCTTGTCGTTCGGCGAGGTGCCAGTGGTGAAGGTCGCCTTGGTGGCGATCAGGGCCTCGTTGCGGCGGCCCTTGAGCGCCTCGCCGAGGATCTCCTCGGAGGCGCCGGCGGAATAGATGTCGGCGGTGTCGAAGAAGTTGAGCCCGTGCTCGAAGCAGATGTCGAGCAGGCGCCGCGCATCGGCGATATCGGTGGCGCCCCAGCGGCCGAAGAATTCACCGACGCCACCGAAGGTGCCGGTGCCGAGGCTCAGGACGGGGACTTTCAGGCCGGAATGGCCGAGACGACGGTGTTCCATGTGCGCGCATCCGTGGCTGGGGAAGCCGCAAAGATTGGCACGCCGCGCGTTAGCCCGGCGCCAAGCCCCAGGCCCGACCAAGGTCGAACCGCCGAGGGCGCTGCGCGCGCCCGCCGCAGACTCAGTCGCGTCGCCCACGCAGCCGCATCAACGCGACCAGCGCCAGCACCGCCAGCACCGCCTCGACCGCCAGCGCGAACCACAGAAAGGGCGTTGCTACGCTTCCAGCGACCATGCCGATCACGCGACCGATCGCGATGCCCCCGTAGGCACCGAAGGCCAGCAGCAGGCCGTAGGCGCGATGCCGGGCGGCGAGGTCCGAGGCCAGGATCAGTGCGCCCACGCCCAGCTCGAAGCCGCCGTAGAAGGCGCGCAGCTCGGCTGCGGCGAGATCGCCGCTGAGCATGATGCCGGTGGCCGCCAGCGTGCCCAGCGGGTCGAACATGAAGGCCGCACCGAAGGCGATGAAGCCGAGGCCCGACAGCCACAGCACGATGCGTGCGAATGCCATGAGGCGTCTCCCGCGGAATGAGCGCGCAGAGTGGGGCAGGGCGGATCAATCCGGGGTGAGGGGTAGGGCGGCGATGGCAGCTCCGGCTGCTCGACCGGTTGTCGCAGGCCGCGTGCTGCTCCGATTCCCGATTCCCGATTCCCGTGAGCCGATTCCCGGCCCCAAGGGCCTGCGTACAATCCGCGCCATGCACATCCCCCCCGAGCAACTGGCGCGTCTGCGCAGCATGGGCTGGCGCGACGACGCGCCAGCGGCCACGGCCTATGCCGAAGCGAACGAGGGTCGCCTGGCGCGGGTCACCGAGCAGCACCGCTCCGGCTACATCGTCGACGACGGCGAGCGCGAGTTCCCGGTACAGGCGCCGGCGCCGTGGACGCGCAAGAGCTTCCCGCCCGAGCAGCGCGCTGCGGTCGGCGACTGGGTGCGGCTGAAGGACGACGAAGACCTGATCCTCGACTGGCTGCCGCGCTTCGGCCTGCTGAAGCGTGCGGCCGCGGGTGAGCATTACAAGCAGCAGCTGATCGCCGCCAACATCGACCGCGTGCTGGTGGTCTGCGGGCTCGACGGCGACTTCAACCCGCGCCGCCTTGAGCGCTATCTGGTGCTGGTGCGTGGCTCCGGCGCCGAAGCCGTGTTCGTGCTGACCAAGGCCGACCAGCTGGGCCGCGCCGACATCGACATGGCGGTCGAGGTGCTGCAGTCGCTGGAAGACGCTGGTGCCCGCATCGTCACCCTCAACGCGCGTTCGCTCGCTTCGGTCAGCGTGCTGCATCCGCTGCTGGGGCCGGGGATCACGGCGGTGCTGGTGGGTTCCAGCGGTGCCGGCAAGTCGACTCTGACCAATGCCCTGCTCGGCATCGAGCGGCAGAAGACCAACACCGTGCGCGCCAACGACAGCCGCGGCCGCCACACCACCACCCACCGCGCCCTGCTGCGCCTGCCCTCGGGCGGCTGCCTGATCGATACGCCGGGCATGCGCGAGCTGAAGCTCACCGGCGAGGAAACGCTCGACCGCAGCGGTTTCGACCGCATCGAGGAACTGGCTGCCCAGTGCCGCTTCCGCGACTGCCAGCACGAGCGCGAACCCGGCTGCGCCGTGCAGGCCGCGCTGGAGGCCGACGAGCTCGACCCCGGCGCGCTGGCCAACTACCGCAAGCTGCAGGGCGAACTGGCGCAGGCCCGCGCCGTGGTCAAGCAGCGCGAGCGGCAGGGCCCGCGCGGGCCGAAGCGGCGCTGAGGTCCCATGGCGCCCGACGCATCGCGGATAAGCGCTACGGCGTCTCTCATCACCGCGGCAAGCGTGGAGCTCACGGTGGGCCAGGGCCCACCCTATGCGGCTTCGTAGGGTGCGCGAGGGTCGAAGCGGCGCTGGGATCCCAAGGCGGGCCGAGGCTGCCGAGGCAGGAGGCGGCGCCCCGATCCTGCCATTGGATAGGGTGGGCCCTGGCCCACCATGAGCGCCCCACTCGCCGCCGCCGCTGCACGCATTGCCTGCGTCGGTTCGGCTCGTGGTGCGCGCCCGGCTGGTTCCGTTGGCGCGGCGAGGGATTGGATGACCGGGGCAGGTTTCAGGCCACGGTGGGCCGGGGCCCACCCTATGCGACTTCGTAGGGTGCGCGTGTCGCGCACCACCGCTTGCGTCGGAACTACCCGCGGCGTCGCTGCCCGCGCGCCGGCTTCGACTTCGCGGCCGCGCGCCGCACTTCCACGCGCACATGGCCGGCTGGCTCCACCGGCGTGCGCTTGATCTCCACGCCTCGTCGCCAACGTTCATGGCCACGTTGGCGAGCGGGATCAATCATGCGCCCTTCGCTCTGCGTACCGAGATCTTGGATGTACCGCCAGGCAACGGAGTCTTTCGAACTTCGAATTCTGGTAGTGCATCGAAAAGCAGACTCAACTTTTGATGTCCGTGGCTGCGTGGATCGAACTCTGGCTGTACGCGGTTGATGTGTTGCCCGACACCGCTCAGTGTGGCCCACCCGTCATCGTCTGCCTCCGCTTCGACAGCACTGCGGAGCAACTTGAGCATTGCCTTGTCAAACTTCGGAGTCGCAGGTGTTGCTACTCCGGCAGGCTCATCCGTACTCAGCAAATCGGTGTAGACAAACCGGTCGCAGGCAGCCACGAAGGGCCGCGGCGTTTTGCGCTCGCCGATGCCGATCACGTACAGCCCACCCTCGCGAAGGCGCTGGGCCAGCCGGGTGAAATCACTGTCGCTGCTGACGATGGCCGCGCCCTGCAGCTGCTGGCCGTGCAGCAGGTCCATGGCGTCGATGATCATCGCGCTGTCGGTGGCGTTCTTGCCGCTGGTGTAGCGGAACTGCTGGATCGGCTGGATGGAATGTTCCAGCAGGGTCTCTTTCCAGCGCCCCAGGTTGGGCGTGGTCCAGTCGCCGTAGGCACGCTTGATGCCGGCCACGCCGTACTTGGCGACCTCGGCCAGCATGCCGGCGACCAGCGAAGCCTGGGCGTTGTCGGCGTCGATCAGAACCGCATAGCGGGGGGCGTCGGAGCGGGGGGTCATGGGGCACCGGGTCGTAGATGTGATGGCATAGGGTGCACCGCCGGCCGGCGCGATGCATGCTGAAAATTGCCACGCTCGCTGAAAGGCCAAGCACCTGAAGAACGGTGGATCGACCCATGAGTGAACATTCTCTACCCGCGTACTGGACCACGGTCGGATCGGACGTCATCCGCGATGGCATGTTTGCCGAGCTGTGGCGCGAGGCGAATCCGGCTCCTGTGCTCGTCGCCGAGGCCTTCTGGTCGGACGCGAGCGCCGAGTTCACCGTGGCGTTTTTCGAGGGCCCTCTGCCTATCTCCGTGGTCGAGCGGTTTCTGTCAGAGGCGCGCGCAACGCTTCCTCCAACCGTGGCGCCGTTGGAGAGCAACCGCGTTACCGGATTCGGCAGGCCGCGTTGAGATGCGGGGCAGGTGGACGACTTGCCGATCTCCGGGGCCTGAGAGGTGGTGATGCAACGAAGGTCTGGTTCAACGCGCAGCTGCGATCGTCCAAACCGAGGCGACTTCGGAGCTTGGAGCGAGTTTCGTGCTTGCGACGTTGGGCCGCGCGTCGCTTGGCCCAGCCGGCGCGCTTGACGCTCAGCTCACCCCCCCCTCAGGCGCTTTGCAAACGTAGCAGGTGAGTCTGCCCGCCGACAGACTTCCTCGTCGCAGCGAGAACCAGAAATCGGGGAGCATGTTCTCGTCACCCGCCCGAACGGCGTTCGCGTCTACGGTCAGGTTGCCGCACCTTGAACAGGGAGCGATTGGATACATCTCGCCCGGCAGCTGCATTGACTGCGAGTCGCACACGACGATCCCATGCTTCGCAGCGAGACTTTCCAGCTCCAGGAAGAACTTATCGAGACGACGGTCTTCAGCACTCTCCGACTGAAAGCAAAGCGCGACTTGTGCGGCATAGGTGTTCATCGGCGTATGCAGCTCGCCTACTTCTTCGGCAGATAGAGGTCAGTGATCGTGCCCTCATACGCCTCCGCCGCCATGCCCACCGATTCACTCAGGGTCGGATGCGGGTGGATGGTGAGGCCGATGTCGCTGGCTTCGGCGCCCATTTCAATCGCGAGGCCGACTTCTGCGATCAGGTCGCCGGCGTTGGGGCCGACGATGCCGGCGCCGATCACCTTGTGGCTGGCTTCGTCGAACAGCAGCTTGGTGAAGCCTTCGGTGCGGCCCTGGCCGATGGCGCGGCCCGAGGCCGCGTAGGGGAACTTGCCGACGCCGACCTTGATGCCCTTGGCCTTGGCTTCGGTCTCGCTGACGCCGACCCAGGCGATTTCCGGGTCGGTGTAGGCCACGCTGGGAATCACGCGGGCAACGAATTCGCTCTTGTGGCCGGCGGCGACTTCGGCCGCGACCTTGCCCTCGTGGGTGGCCTTGTGCGCCAGCATCGGCTGGCCAACCAGATCACCGATGGCGAAGATGTGCGGCACGTTGGTGCGCATCTGCCGGTCGACGGCGATGAAGCCGCGCTCGGACACCGACACGCCAGCGGCGTCGGCATTGATCTTGCCGCCGTTGGGCGTGCGGCCCACCGACACCAGCACGCGGTCGAACAGCTGGGCCTCGGGCGCCTTGTCGCCTTCGAAGCTGACCTTGAGGCCCTTCTTTTCGGCGACCACGGCGCTGACCTTGGTCTTCAGATGGATGCCCTTGAAGCGCTTGGCCAGGCGCTGCTGCAGCGGGCGAACGAGGTCCGGGTCCGCGCCCGGCATCAGCTGGTCGGCCAGTTCGACCACGGTGACGTCCGCGCCCAGCGCCGCATACACGCTGCCCATCTCCAGGCCGATGATGCCGCCGCCGATCACCAGCAGGGACTTCGGGATGTCCTTGAGCTCCAGCGCGTCGGTGGAGTCCATCACCCGCGGGTCGTCCCAGGGGATGCCCGGCAGCTTGACCGGCTGCGAGCCGGCGGCGATGACCGCGTGCTCGAAGCGCACGATCTTCGCGCCGTCGGCGGTCTGCACTTCGATCTCGTTCGGGCTGATGAAGCGGCCGGTGCCGGTGACGGTGCGCACCTTGCGCTGCTTGGCCATGCCGGCCAGGCCACCGTTCAGCTGCTTCACCACTTTCGACTTGTAGGCGCGCAGCTTGTCGAGGTCGATCTTCGGCGCGCCAAACGTCACGCCGAAATCCTCGCCATGCGCCGCTTCGTCGATGACGCGGGCGGCGTGCAGCAGGGCCTTGGACGGAATGCAGCCGACGTTCAAGCAGACGCCGCCGATCTCCGGGTAGCGCTCGATCAGGATCACATCGAGCCCCAGGTCGGCGCCGCGGAAGGCCGCGGTGTAGCCGCCGGGGCCGGAACCCAGCACCGCGAGCTGGCAGGTGTAGTCGGCGTCGCGGCCGCTGGCGGTCGCGGCTTTCGGTGCGGGTGCTGCGGGGGTTGAGGCTGCCGCGGCCGCCGGGTTCGCTGCGGGCGCAGGTGCTGCCGCCGGTGCGGCAGCTGCCGCTGGCGCAGACGCTGCGGGTGAAGCCTTTGCAGCGCCGGCCTCTTCCACGCGCAGCCTGGCGATCACGCTGCCCTCGCTGACCGCATCGCCCAGCTTGACCGTGAGCGACACCAGCACGCCGGCGTGCGAACTCGGCACTTCCATCGTGGCCTTGTCGGATTCGAGCGTGACCAGGCCTTGATCCTTGGCGATGCTGTCGCCGGGCTTGGCCAGCAGTTCGATCACCGGCACGTCGCTGTGGCCGCCGATGTCGGGCACCTTGATCTCGATTTCCGTGCTCACGCTCGCTCCTGGATGCAGTTGACGCTCGGATTGTAGCGGCTGCGCGCGACCCCGCCGCCAGCGTACGGGGTGGTCTGGCAATGGTCGGTCCATACGGAAGGCGCGGTCTGCATCCATGCCATTCGGCGGTGTCGCGGGTGCAGGCCGGCGACTAGGCTGCCGGCTCCTCCACTGCCTGCACGGAGCGCCTCGATGCGCCGACTGCCTCTGCGCCTCAAAGCCACCTTCGCCCTGTACTTCGCCGCGCTGATGCTGCCGCTCGCGAGCAGCGCGCAGCCGCTGGACCTCGAAAAGATCATGGACGACCCAGCCTGGATCGGGCCGCCGGTCGAGAACCCGCACTGGTCGCTGGACGGTCAGGCCGCGCTGTTCCAGCTGAAGCGCGCCGACAGCCCGCTGCGCGATCTTTATCGCGTGGGCTTCGACGGTGCTGCTGCGACCCAGTTGGCCGATGCCGATCTGGGCGGCGTGGATGCGCCCAATCCGGTGTTCGATGCAGCGGGTGAGCGCGCGCTGTTCCTGCGCGATGGCGATGTGTTTCTGCGCGAGATTGGCAGCGGCGCTCTGCGCCAGCTGACCCGCAGCGAGGTCGCCGAAGCCGCGCCTGCTTTCATGGCCGACGGCCGGGTGATGTACCGCGCCGGCGCCGACTGGATCGTGCACGACCTCGGCACCGGCCTTGCCGGGCCGATCGCGGTGCTCAAGGCCGAGAAGGACCCGGCCGAGGCGCCGAAGGCCGACGACCTGCGCGACATGCAGCTGCGTCTGATCAGCACGCTGGCGCGCGAGAAGGCCTGGCGCGGGGCCCAGGCCGCGCGCGACACCGAACTGCGCCGCGGCCTGTCCACCCGCATCGCTCCGCCGGTCTATCTGGGCGACACGGTGACGATTGCCGACAGCGCGCTCAGCCCCGACGGCCGCTGGATGCTCGTCGTCACCCAGCCCAAGGGCAGCGAGCCCGGCCGCGTCGGCAAGATGCCGAAGTACGTCACCGAGAGCGGCTATGAAGAAAGCGAGGACGTGCGCGTCCGCGTCGGCCGCAATCCGCCGGCCGGGCAGGCGCTGGTGCTGGTCGATCTCGCCGACGGCAAGCAGTACCCGTTGGATCTGAAGGCGCTGCCGGGCATCGAAACCGATCCATTGGCCGAGCTGCGGGCGGCGGCCGGCAAGGAGGCGCTGAAGGGCCCGCGCGCGCTGCGTGTGAATGCGATGGAGTTCAGCCGCGACGGCGCGCGCGCCGCGGTGATGCTGCGCTCGGTGGACAACAAGGACCGCTGGATCGCCGAGGTGCAGCGCGAGGGCCGCGCGCTCGAAACCCGGCATCGCCTGACTGACCCGGGCTGGATCAACTGGAACTTCAACGAGTTCGGCTGGCTGCCCGACAACCGCACGCTCTGGTACCTGTCGGAAGAGGACGGCTACAGCCACTTCTACACCCGTCGCGGCGATGCGCGACCGAAGCAGCACACGCGCGGCAAGTGGGAGTTCTCCGAGCCTCACATCAGCCGTGACGGACGCCAGGTCTACGCGCTGGCCAATCTGGAATGGCCGGGCAAGTACGAGGTGGTGCGGCTGGATCTGCGTTCGGATCGCATCGAAACCCTGACCTCGCTCGGCGGCGTCAACGGCTTCGTGCTCTCGCCCGACGAGCAGCGCCTGCTGGTGCTCTACTCCGAGCCGCACCTGCCGCCGCAGCTCGGCGTTGTGGCTGCAAACGGCGGCGCGCTGACCGCGCTCACCGACACGCGCAGCGCGACCTTCAAGGCGCAGATCTGGCTTGCGCCCGAGTTCGTGCAGGTGCCGAGCCGCCACGGCGCCGGCATGGTCTGGGGCAAGTACTATGGCCCGGCCGTGCTGGAACCCGGCAAGCGCTATCCGATCGTGCTGTTCGTGCACGGTGCCGGCTATCTGCAGAACGTGCACCTGCGCTGGTCGCAGTACTTCCGCGAGCAGATGTTCCACCAGCTGCTGGTGGAGCAGGGCTACATCGTGCTCGACCTCGACTTCCGCGCCTCGGCCGGCTACGGCCGCGACTGGCGCAATGCGATCTACCGGCAGATGGGCCACCCGGAGCTCGAGGACTACCTCGACGGCATCGAATGGCTGGTCGAGAACCGCCAGGGCGACCGCGCCAACGTCGGCGTGTACGGCGGCAGCTACGGCGGCTTCATGGCCTTCATGGCGATGTTCCGCGAACCCGGGGTCTTCCATGCGGGTGCGGCGCTGCGGCCGGTCACCGACTGGGCGCAGTACAACCACCCCTACACTTCGAACATCCTCAATACCCCGGACATCGACCCGGAAGCGTTCCGCAAGAGCTCACCGATCGAGTACGCCGAAGGCCTGCAGGGCCACCTGCTGATCGCCCACGGCATGATCGACGACAACGTGCTCTACCAGGATTCGGTGCGCCTGGCCCAGCGCCTGATCGAGCTGCGCAAGGATCACTGGGAGCTCGCCAGCTACCCGATGGAGCGCCATGCCTATGTGCACCCGGAGGCCTGGTTCGACCAGTACCGGCGCATCTTCAAGCTGTTCGAGCGGGTGTTGAAGGACTGAGACACGTGCGGGTAGCGCCGGGGCCCCGCACGAATGGCGGCGGGGCCGGGCGCCGCGACGATCGCTTCGACAGAGTGACCGGTTCGCCACGAAGGCTGGTTCGCAACATCGACTGCGTCGCCACGACGACCATAGGGTGGGCCCTGGCCCACCGGAGCTCCACACTCGCCTCGGTCTCGGTCTCGGCCCCAGTTTCGGTCCCGTGAGCGCACGCGATATGCGACCGGTGGATGGCGCCTCGAGGGTGTCTTGCGGGCCGGGTGAGCAGGATTCGGAGGCGGACCGGGGGGAGTGCCGAGGTCACGGTGGGCCAGGGCCCACCCTATGCGCAACGACTGCCTGCCAGCGTGTCACGTGGGCGTCCGTGCGTCGGCGTGGCGCTCTGCGGAGCGCTGGCCGGTTGCGAGGTCTTGGCAGGCGCCCCGCCTGCCGCGAAGTTCCGGTACATGCGCTGCGCTTATGTACCCTGCGCGAGCCGCAGGCTGCCGCTGCGCTTGCTGCAAGGTGTTGCCTGAACCCGTAGGGTGGATAAGCGCAGCGCATCCACCAGCCGCTTGCCTCAGGGCCGAGCCTTGCATGCACCCGCTGGCTTCGAGTCCAAGCAAGCCTTGAATGCATCGAAGGCGGCGACCTCGCGCTCCGATGTGCGCGCATCGTATGTCTCTGCGAATCCGGCGGTCGTCCCGGCGCCACCAGCGAAAAGGCCGGCGGGTCGCCCCGCCGGCCTTTGCTCTACTTGCAGCTCCGATCAACGCTTACGGGCGCTGCATCCAGAAGTTGTAGCTGCCCGAACCGCTGTAGGAGTACACGCGCCAGCGGTAGTAGGCCGCGGTGCCGCTGTAGCTCACGTCCTCGCTCGAGCTCGAGCTGGTGCCCGAAGCGACCGTGACCCAGCTGGAGCCGTTCCAGCGCTGCAGTGCCAGATCGAAGTCAGCGCCGGAGGCCGGGCCGCGCAGCCAGCCGCGGTGGGTGCCGCTCACCGAGCTGTAGTAGTAGGTGCCGCCCGGAATGAAGGCCTGGGCGCCGGTGCCCGACAGCGTGCCGGTATAGGCCTCGCAGCTGGTGCAGGGCGCGGTCGGGCCGGTGCTGACCGTGACCGTGCGGCTGGTGCTGTTGGCCTGGTTGGCGGTGTCGCGAACCGTCAGCGTCGCCGTGTAGGTGCCGCCGGCCGCATAGGTGCGGCTGGTGGTGGCACCGGTGCCGCTGGCGCCGTCGCCGAAGGTCCAGCTGTAGCTGCTGATGCCGTTGTCGTCGGTCGAACCCGTACCGTTGAACGAGCAGGTCAGGCCCGAGCAGCTGAAGGTGAAGCTGGCGGTGGGCGGGTTGTCGACCGGCGTGGTGCCGCCGCCGAAGATCGAGTACAGCAGACGGTTCGGCGAGCCCGTGCCGGCGCTGGTCACCTTGTTCGGCGTGCTGTTGTTGATCAGCGCGGTGGTGACCTGGGCGGGCGTGGCGCTGGGGTTGTTGGCCAGGTACAGGGCCGCGGCGCCGGCCACGTGCGGGGCCGCCATCGAGGTGCCGCTGATGGTGTTGGTCGCGGTGGTGCTGGTGTACCAGGGCGCGGTGATGTTCGAGCCCGGCGCGAAGATGTCGAGGCAGGTGCCGAAGTTCGAGAAGCTCGAACGCGCGTCGGTGTTGGTGGTGGAGCCGACGGTGATCGCCACCGGCGCGCGCGCCGGCGAGTAGTTGCAGGCGTTCGAGTTGTCGTTGCCCGCGGCGACCACGACGGTGACGCCGGCGTTGTGCATGCGGGTGACGGCATCATCGGTGGCGGTCGAGGCGCCGCCGCCCAGGCTCATGTTGGCCACGGCCGGCTTGATGTGGTTCGCAGCCACCCAGTCCATGCCGGCGATCACGCCGGAGTTGGTGCCCGAGCCGTTGCAGCCCAGCACGCGCACGGGATGGATGATGGCGCCCTTGGCGATGCCGTGGGTGGTGCCGGCGACCGTGCCGGCGACATGGGTGCCGTGGCCGTTGCAGTCGGTGGTGCCGCGACCGTCGTTGATGGCGGTGTAGCCGTTGCCCATGCGGCCGCTGAACTGCGCGTGGGTGCCCAGCACGCCGGTATCGACGATGTAGGTGTGGACGTTGCTGGCGGTGGTCAGGTACTCGTAGGTGCCCGACAGCGGCAGGTTGCGCTGGTCGACGCGGTCGATGCCCCAGGTGGCGCCGCTCTGCACGGCGGTGGTGCTGACGTAGCCGTCCTGCTCGACATAGGCGACGCGGGCGTCGCTCAGCAGCTGCTCGATCTGCTTGTCGTTGGCCTGGACGACGAAGCCGGGCAGCACGTGCGAGTAGGCCATGCTGACCTCAAGCCCGAAGCGGGAGGCCATGTCGACGGCGAGCGTGTTGACGTCGGGACGGCGCGAGCTGGTGTCATCGCCGAAGCGCACCAGGTCTTCCTGCAGGACGACGATGTACTGGCCGCTCACCGGCTTCTCGACGCGACGCAGCTCGGATGCGGCAGCAAGACCCGGCAGCGCCATGGCCAGGGCCACGGCGGAACAAAGCATCTTCATGTTGCGGAACTCCCCGTTGAATGCAGCGGATTGGACCGGCAGGGGCGAATGCCCTCTGGTACCGGCGCGCAGCGCGGGGTCGACGTGTCCTTGTGATCTGGCCGCTACCTCCCCCCGGAGGTTGCGCCGGGCGTCATGCCCCGCGATCGCGGAGCGGAACCTAAGTCGAGGTGCCGTGATGTGTCAATCTGCAAACGCGCAATCGGCCCAAAGCTGCCCGATGCGCCCGCAAAAGCGTGACTGACATCGCGAACAGGCGTTCGAGCGTGAAGGCCGACACGCTTGCCCTGCGAGTCACTCCGCAAGCGACTCGGCCACGGCCTGGCGCAGCGCGGGCACCACCTCGGTGTCGAACCAGGGGTTGCTGGCCACCCACAGCTGGTTGCGCGGGCTGGGATGCGGCAGCGGGAAGTAGCGCGGCTGGTAGCGCGCGTGCGCGCGCACGGTGTCGGTGAGGGTGCGGCCGCGCGCGGTGCCGAGGAAGCCGGCCTGCGCGTAGTGCCCGATCAGCAGGGTCAGGCGGATGTTGGGCAGCAGCGGCAGCAGCTGCGGGTGCCAGGTCGGCGCGCACTCCGGCCGGGGCGGCAGGTCGCCGGCCGTGCCCTTGCCCGGATAGCAGAAGCCCATCGGCACGATGGCGATGCGGCGGCCGTCGTAGAACTGCTCGCGGTCGAGGCCCAGCCAGTGGCGCAGGCGGATGCCGGACGCGTCGTTCCAGGGAATGGAGGACTCGTGAACCTTCATGCCCGGCGCCTGCCCGACGATCAGGAGGCGCGCGCTGGCCTGGGCGCGCAGGACGGGGTTGGCGCCCAGCGGCAGCTGCGCTTCGCAGAGGCGGCAGGCGCGGATCCGCAGCAGCAGGGCATCGAGTTCGCTCATCCGTTCGCGCCCATCCTCAGTCGAAGTCGGGCAGCAGTTTGCCCGGATTGAGCAGGCCCTTGGGATCGAAGGCGCGTTTGACCGCGGCCATCAGCTCCAGCGTGCGCGCATCGACTGCCGCCCGCATGAAGGGCCGCTTGGCGAGGCCGATGCCGTGCTCGCCCGAGAGCGTGCCGTCGAGCGCGATGACCAGGCCGAACAGGGCTTCGAGACAGGCCTCGGCGGCGGCATCGCGGCCGGGCTCGGCGGGGTCGTACATCAGGTTGACGTGGATATTGCCGTTGCCGGCGTGGCCGAAGTTGACGATGCGGATGCCGTGCCGCTGCGACAGCCCGCGCACGCCCACGATCAATTCGGGCAGGCGCGAGACCGGCACCACCACGTCTTCGTTGATCTTCTTCGGCGCCAGCGAGCGCAGCGCCGGCGACAGCGCCTTGCGGGCGGCCCACAGGGCCTCGCCGTCGGCGGCATCGCGGGCGACCTGCAGATCGTTCAGACCCGGTCCTTCCGCGGCACGCGCGACGGCGGATGCCGCGCGCTCAATGCCCTCGGCATCGCCATCGACTTCGACCAGCAGCAGGGCCTCGCCGGGCGGCAGGTCAAGACCGCGCGCGCGCACCAGGGCCAGCGCCTCGCCGTCCATGAACTCCAGCGCGCAGGGCGTCACCGGCTGGGCCATGATCCGCGCCACCGCCTGCGCTGCGGCGACGATGTCGGCGTAGATCAGGCGCAGGCCGCGGCGCAGCGGCGGCAGCGGGGTCAGCTTCAGCGTCGCCTCGGTGATCAGGGCCAGCGTGCCCTCGGAGCCGATCAGAAGACGGGTCAGGTCGAAGCCGACCGCGCCCTTGCTGGTCGGTGCGCCGCAGCGGAAGGCGCGGCCGCTGCCGTCGACCGCGCGCAGGGCCAGCACGTTGTCGCGGCAGGCGCCGTACTTCACCGCGCGCGGGCCGCCGGCATTGCAGGCGAGGTTGCCGCCAATGGTGGAGTAGGGCGCCGAGGTCGGGTCCGGCGGCCAGAAGAAGCCGTGAGGCGCCAGCACCGCCTGCAGGTCGCCGTTCAACACGCCGGGCTCGACCACGGCGTAGCGGTCGGCGGTATTGATCTCGACGATGCGGCGCATGCGCTCGAAGCTCAGGGCCACGCCGCCGGCGACCGGCACGCTGGCGCCGGTGGTGTTGGTGCCGCGGCCGCGCGCGGTGATCGGCAGCCCGTGCTCGGCGCAGGCGGCCACCAATGCGGTCACCTGCTCGGCGGTCTCGGGCAGGGCCACCGCCAGCGGCAGGGCCTGGCGCTTGCTGTTGTCGACGCTGTAGGCGATGCGCTCGGCGGCGTCCAGCAGCAGCGCGTTCGCCGGCAGGGCGTCGCGCAGCGCGCGCAGGGCGGCAGGGCTCAGCGAGGTCGGCCAGATCGTGGTCATCCGCCGAGTGTATCGGCAGGGCCGCAGGTGAACGAAGCGCGCGCCGCGCTGTCCACCCGGGTCGCGTTAACCGTTACCCTTGGCCCCGCGCGCACCTGCGCCGCTTACGACAGCAGACCCCATGCGCATCCTGGTCATCGAAGACAACACCGACATCGCCGCCAACCTTGGCGATTATCTGGAAGACCGCGGGCACATCGTCGACTTCGCCGCCGATGGCGTCACCGGCCTGCACCTCGCCGTGGTCAACGAGTTCGACGCCATCGTTCTCGATTTGAACCTGCCCGGCATGGATGGCCTGGAGGTCTGCCGCAAGCTGCGCCAGGACGCACGCCGCCAGACCCCGGTACTGATGCTGACCGCGCGCGACGCGCTGGAACAGAAGCTCGCCGGCTTCGACGTCGGTGCCGATGACTACCTGGTCAAGCCCTTCGCGCTGCAGGAAGTCGAGGCTCGCCTGACGGTGCTGGCCCGCCGCGGCAAGGGCGCGCAGCCGCGCGTGCTTGAAGTGGCGGACCTGCGCTACAACCTCGACACGCTGGAGATCAGCCGCGCCGGCAAGTCCATCAACCTGAACCCGACGGCGCTGAAGATCCTGCAGTGCCTGATGGAAGCCAGCCCCTCGGTGGTGACCCGGCAGGAGCTCGAGACCCGCGTCTGGGGCGAGGAGCTGCCCGACAGCGACTCCCTGCGCGTGCACATCCACGGCCTGCGGGCGGCGCTGGACAAGCCCTTCGACAAGCCGCTGATCCACACCCGCCACGGAATCGGGTATCGCCTTGCCGACATCGAAGCAGTTCAGACGCCGGCTTAGAAGCCGGATCATCATCTCCTTCCTGATCCTCGGCAGCGGGCTCACCGCCCTCTTTGCCGTGGCCACGATCGGCCTGCGTGCGCGGCTGGAAAACCAGCTGGTCGACAACTGGCTGGAGCAGGAGGCGCGCAACTTCGTCGAGTTCAAGCGTCTCAATCCGGCGCCCGACGCGCAGTTCCAGTTCTCGCGCCAGATCGAGCTGTTCGTGGTGCGAAGCAGCCGCCAGGAAAGCGTGCCCTTCAGCTGGCGCGAGCTGCCCGAAGGCGTGCATGAAGTGCTGGAGGCCGGGCCCGACGGCGAGCCGACCGAGTACAAGCTCGCCGTGCATCGCGCCTCCGACCTGGTCGGCTTCCTGCGCTATGACTACTCCAAGGAAGCCCTGGGCCAGCGCCAGCTGGTCACCGCGCTGGTCGCGGCCGTGGCCCTGTTCTCGGTGTTCGCCGGGCTGATCGGCCTGTGGTCCTCGCGGCGGGTGATGCAGCCGGTGGCCGATCTCGCGCGGCGCATCGAGGGCTACAGCAGCCGCAGCGCGCCGGAGAAGCTGGCGCCGCACTTCGCCGATGACGAGGTCGGCCAGCTCGCCAGTGCGCTCGACGACTACGCCGAGCAGCTCACCGAGCGCGTCACCCGCGACCGCGAGTTCAACGCCGACGTCAGCCACGAGCTGCGCACGCCGCTGGCTGTGATCCGCGGCGCAGTCGAGCTGATCCAGTCGCAGCCGGACCTGAACGACAAGACCCGCCAGCGCCTGCAGCGCATCGAGCGCGCGGTGCAGCAGTGCACCGACCTGATCACTGCGCTGCTGATGCTCTCGCGCGGCGAGCGCGGCAGCGGTGCCACCGATGTCCGTCGCCTCGCCGAACAATTGGCCGAAGCCAATCGCGTCAACATCGGCTCGAAACCCATCGAGGTGATCGTCGAAGGCCAGCAGGGCGTGCTGGTCGACGCGCCTGAGGCCATCGTCGCCGTGGCACTCGGCAATCTCATCGTCAACGCGTTCAAGTACACCCGCGAAGGCGAGATCCGCATCAGCGTGCTTGGCGATCGCGTCGAAGTCCGCGACACCGGCCCCGGCATCCCCGAGGAAGAAGCCACCCGGCTGTTCGAGCGCGGCTACCGCGGCAGCAGTTCGGAAGGCAGCAAGGGTGGCGGCATCGGGCTCGCCATCGTGCGCCGCCTGTGCGAACTCTACGACTGGAAGGTCAGCCTGGCCCCGCGTGCGGACCGGCAGGGCGCGATTGCGACGCTGGAGTTTGCGGCGTTCATGCGGAAGTAGTGCCGCACTCGATCCGGTGGCGACGCCTCGGCGCAGTGCTTGCTCACAGCGGCTGCCAGGATGCCAGCAGCAAGTGCCGGTTCTCGCCCAGCGTTCGTGGACCACGTCGGCATCGGGCGACCCGCCAGAGAGCAGTGGCACGCTGTCCAATGCGCGCGAAAGCTTCCACCGCGCGCAGGCATCCGAGATGCTGGTCCGATCCTGCTGATCAATTTCCTCCCGCTTTCTCGTCGAGCAGGGTGACGCGGCCTGCGAATCGACGGGCCGCGCCGCCACCGGCGCGCGGGTAGGGCAGGCGCGGGTGGAGGCCTTTTTCGCCCGCTCTGCAATGAGGAAGCATTCGATGATCTGCGAGCGTTCGTTCCTTGGGTGTGCACTGGCCGCGTGTCTGGCGCCGCTGACGTGCCTGGCTGGGCCTTCCGCGCCGAAGTCCACCGCCACTCTCACGGTCGAGTACGAGATCAGTGGAGCCGGAGCCTGGAAGAGCCAGGATCGCGTGTTGGAACGCGAGTGGCGCGTTGCTGATCGCTACGCGCTGAGCGCGCGCATGCAGGCGCGCGCGGCATCGGGCTTCCCTGCCCTGCATGGCATGGACGCGCAGCAACAGGCCAGCGAGGGGCAGCGCAACGCCGCTGCGCAGCGGGCAGCGCAGGACATGGCGCCGATGATGGACGATGCGATGAAGATCGCTGAGCGCTGCGGTGAGGACGAGGCCTGTCTGATGCGTGAGGCCATGAAGATGGCCGAAGGCGTCGACACGAATTCTGCGGCGATGCGTGGCGCCCGCGCGGATGTCGCCACCGCGAGTCAGATGCCCAAGGACCGCTACCAGCTGTTCGAGCCGCTGACGGTGAGCGGTCGCTTCGACATTGACGAGTCGCTGAAGGAAGCCGATCGCGATCCGATCTGCGGCAACCGGCCGGCGGCGACCTGTCACCGGCAGGTGACGGTACGCCAGTCCGGGGAGATCACGCTTGAGGGCAAGTCCAATCCGCCCGGAGGCTCCATCGTCGAAGTCGATCTGCAGGGCGGTTCGCTGCGCTTCGCCCTGCCGCTGCCCTATCCCGTGGCCGTGCGCGAGACGGTGAGCTCGGACAAGCCCGACAGCTTCAGCGGCGAACGCGAGTCGTATCGATTCCTGACCGATCAGCGCCTGGATCTTGAAGTCAGCCACGCCTGCGGCGACGGCTGCCGGGCCGCGCGCGGCAGCCGCAGCTACGAGATTGTCGACCAGATCAGCGGACAGCCGGCCCAGTTGACGGTGAGCTGGCGCTTTCAACGCGAGTGAAGGTTGGGCCGTGCGCGGCGGGATCGACGGCGCGCGCGGCTTCGCTCACGCGATCCCGATGCGCCCGAAGGGCAAGCGCGTGGTCGCCCTTCCCGTCAGCGCCAGCAGCGCATTCGCCACCGCCGGGGCGATCGGCGGGGTGCCGGGTTCGCCGGCGCCGCCGGGGTCGGCTTCGCTTTCGATCAGGTGCACTTCGATCTGCGGCATTTCGCGCTGGCGCAGCAGCGGGTAGTCGTGGAAGTTGCTCTGCTGCACGCGGCCGTCCTTGAAGCTGATCTGTTGGTGCAGGGCGGCGGCCAGGCCGAACACGATGCCGCCTTCGATCTGGCCCTTGGCGTGCAGCGGATTGACCACGCGGCCCATGTCGACCGCGGCGACCACGCGGTGCACGCGCGGGCGATCGTTCTCGATGGAAACCTCCGCGACCTGCGCGACCACGCTGCCGAAGCTGGCGTGGATGGCGATGCCGCGGGCATGGCCGGCGGCGAGTTCGCTGCCCCAGCCGCTGCGCTTGGCGGCGAGCTCCAGCACGCGCAGCCACTGCGCGTTGTTGGTGAGAAGTCGACGGCGGTATTCGACCGGATCAATGCCGACCTTGCGAGCGGCGAGATCCAGTGCGTGCTCGACTGCCAGCGCGGTGTGGGTGTGGCCGACGCTGCGCCACCACAGCACCGGCACGCCGTCGGGCGCCAGGTGGCATTCAACCTGGAAGTTGGGGATCGTGTAAGGCAGGTCGGAGGCGCCCTCGACCAGGGTGGCGTCGACGCCATCGCGGATGCCGTTGGCCTCGAAGGGCGTGCCGCGCATGATCGACTGCGCGACCACGCGCTGGTGCCAGGCGAGCGGCAGACCGTTCTCGTCCAGACGCACCCGCACGCGATGGAACGCGCGCGGCCGGTACCAGCCGCCGCGGGTGTCGTCTTCGCGGGTCCAGACCGTCTTGATCGGCACGCCTTCGTCCTTCGCCACATTCGCAGCCAGCGCAACGAAGTCGGACTGCGGATTGGCGCGGCGGCCGAAGCCGCCGCCCAGCAGCAGGTTGTCCAGCGTCACCTTGTCCTCGGGCAGACCGAGAATGGCGGCCGCCCGCGCGCGATCCGCGCCCTGCATCTGGGTGCCGGTCCAGACCTGGGCGCTGTCGCCGCGGTGGTGCACGGTGGCGTTCAGCGGTTCCATGGTCGCGTGGGCCAGATAGGGCACGTCGATGTCGAGCGCGATGGCGTCGGCGCCTGCGTCCAGCGCCAGGGTCGGCAGGCCGCGGGTGGCGGCGACCGCGCCTTCGGTCTCGGCCAGTGCGGCGTACTCGCGGCCCTGCGCCTCGCTGTCGAATGTGGCCAGCGGCCCCAGGTCCCAGTCCAGCTTCAGCGCCTCGCGGCCCTGACGCGCGGCCCAGAAGCGCTCGGCAATCACGGCCACGCCTTCGGGCACGCGTTTGATCTTGCGCACGCCGGCGATCTTCAGCGCCGCGCTGTCGTCGAGCGACTTCAGCGTCGCTCCGAACACCGGCGGCCGCGCGACCACCGCGGTGAGCATGTCCGGCAGGCGCACATCGATGCCGAACTGGGCGCGGCCCGTGACCTTGTCCGGGCCTTCCTGGCGGCGGCGCCCGCGGCCGATGTAGCGGAAGTTCTCGGGTGACTTCAGGGTGAGCCTGGCCGGGTCCGGAACGTCCAGCGCGCTGGCGGCCGATGCCAGCTCGCCGTAGCCAAGACGACGGCCGCTGGCCTCGTGGATGACGAAGCCGGCTTCGGTGCGCAGCGACTCCACCGGCACCTCAAGGCGATTCGCCGCCGCTTCGACCAGCATGTGCCGGGCCTGCGCGCCAGCGCGGCGCATCGGCTCGAACAGGCCGCGCACCGAAGTCGAGCCGCCGGCCACCTGGCTGCGGAACCAGGGATGATTGAAGGCCGGATCGGCGCCGACGCCGACCACCTTGACCGCATCGAGATCGACGTCGAGCTCCTCGGCCAGCAGCATCGGCAGCGAGGTGCGCACGCCCTGGCCCATCTCGGCCTGGCTGACGTAGAGCGTGACCTGACCGCTGGCGTCGATCTGCACGAAGGCGTTGGGCTTGAACGCGGTCGCGGCTGCTTCGCTGGCGTCGGCGGCGAGTGCGCTGAAGCCGGGCAGATGCAGGGCGACCAGCACACCGCTGCCGAGCCCGGCGGCTTTCAGGAATTCGCGGCGGGACAAGGAAGCGTCCATCACGCACCCTCCTTCAGCTTGTTCGCAGCGAGACGCACTGCCTCACGCACCTGGCTGTAGGTGCCGCAGCGGCAGAGGTGGGCGTCCATGGCTTCGACGATTTGAGCATCGCTGGGCTCGGGCGTGCGCTGCAGCAGGGCCAGCGCGCCCATGATCTGGCCCGACTGGCAGTAGCCGCACTGCGCCACGTCGGCCTCGATCCAGGCCTGCTGCACCGGGTGCAGCGACTCGCCGGCCAGGCCCTCGATGGTCAGCACCTCGCGCTCGCCGACCGCCGACACCGGGGTCACGCAGGCGCGGATCGCCGCGCCATCCAGATGCACGGTGCAGGCGCCGCATTGGGCGATGCCGCAGCCGTACTTGCTGCCGGTCAGCCCAAGGCCATCGCGCAGCACCCACAGCAGGGGCGTGTCCGCAGGCAGGTCGATCTCATGGGTTTCCCCGTTGACGCGGATCTTCATGGCGCGGCTCCTGGCGATCTCGGCTTTGGAAGGCGAGTACGGACGATCCTCCGGGCCGCGTCGCCCTGCAAGTGGTGGTCCGATGCGAGTGCTACCGCCCGGGGGGCGTGTGGAAGGTCGTTGCGGTCTGGAGGCCTTGAGCTGTCAGATCTGACAGGTAGGCGAAGCGGACCTGACGCGCCACCATCGACAGGTCGGAGGCGCGGTCACTGCGGCAGCCTGAAGGGCTCGATCGTTGGGGGATTTGTTCTCCGGGTCTTTGCGGCCCGACCGAGCGTTCCGATGCTGCGGCGGCGATGTCTGGTCCGGGCTCACGACCCAAGTTCCGGCGTGGCGTGGCCACCGCATGAGATCTCGCTTTGTATCCCACTTTGGAGAACCACCATGAAGCTGAAGCAGATCCTGTTCTGGGGTGCCTGCGCCCTTTCGATCGGCCTGGGGATGGGCGTCGCGGTGGCGCAGTCGGTGCCCGACCTGCGCTGCCAGTCCTGCTACACCATTTTCATGCAGTGCCTTGCCCAGTGTGACGCCGAGAACGGCGAAGGTGGCTGCTATCGCACCTGCACGCGCCAGCGCACGACCTGCGAGTCGCTGTTCTGTCCCTGATGAAGCCGCTGCGGGGCGGCCGTGTGCCGCCCCGCAGCCCACGACCAGGAAGCAAGGGAGTACGCATGTCGAAGCCTCTGTCAGCGCTCCTCGCCGTCACCGCGATCCTGGTCTGCTTTGGCCTGGGCCTGTGGCTAGGGCCGGTGGTGGTCCAGCTGATCCGCGGTGAGGCGCAAGCTGCAGCGTACGTCAACTTCGATAGCCAAGCGCTTGTGGAGCGCACCGGTCGGCCGGTCATCCTGTTCTCCACCGCCACCTGCAGCTACTGCGCACAGGCTCGTGCGCTGCTGGACGCCCGCGGGGTCGATTACGCAGACCTGCGCATCGATGATTCCGAGCAGGCCCGCGCCGAGTTCGAGGCGCTCTCGGCCGTAGGCGTGCCGGTGTTGCTGATCGGGCAGCGCCGCATCGAAGGGTTCCGCAAGGAAGCGATCCTGGAGGCCCTTGAGGTTCTCGCCCACAGTCGCTGAGCCTCCTGCCCCGAAGGCTCGTGTCTCGACCGACTCAAGGTCGCGCGCCCACGTGTTCCGAGCTGTCCCAGTCCGTGCACGTGGCGGCATTCCCCAGCTGCGCGGCGAACTTCACCCTTCCGGGCCTCCAGCGAGGCGCAGCAGCCAGTTCGGATCCGCTCTGGCCTCGTTCAGAGCCGACACATGCAGGCGCTCGCTACATCTTTCCGCGCCTGTCCCACGTTCGCACGAGTTGGCCGCATATGTGCAGGCCTGAACGCGGCATGGCGTGTGGCCATCAGCTTGTGCTGATGCGAGTGAGTGTCTGTCGTAGGCTGTGAGGCTCGGGGATTCGGCAGAGGTTGGAACGGGATGCTGCTGCAGCAGTTCGGATGCTGTTGGATGGCTGCTGCTCGCGCGGCCTGTTGGCAGGCGCTGCGCAGCCTGCGTGCGCAGCGGCGCGAGTGGGCGCTGTGGGTGGTCCTGATTGGCCTTGGCTGCGCGGTTTCCCTGCTGGGCGCGCAGCTGCTGCGAGCGACCCTGCTCGCGCCGCTGCCTTACCCACAGGCCGAGCAGCTGGTGCGGATTCGCGAATCCAGTGAGCCGAGTTTCCAGGGTTTTCAGGTCAGCCTGGCGCGCTTCGCGTACTGGCAGCAGCAGTCGACCAGCTTCTCCGCCATGGCCCAGTACCGCTCCCTGGGCGTCAGCCTTCGTGTCGACGAGGGCGCGGAGCGCGTGCTGGCAGCGCAGGTGACGCCGGACTTGCCTCAGGTGCTCGGCGGCCCGCAGTCGTTCGGCGCGGGCTTTCTGGAAGACGACGACGCGCAGGTCCTGATCAGCGAGCAGGTGTGGCGGACGCGGCTTGGCGCGGACGCGCAGCGCCTGAACCAGCCGCTGTGGGTTGACGGCCAGCCCTACCGGATCGCCGGCGTATTGCCCGCAGGCTTCGACTTTCCTGAGCCTCACATCGAGCTGCTGCTGCGCTGGCAGCCGAATGCGAAGGAGCTGGCGGGCATTGGCGGTAACCGTGCGCATGTGATCGCGCGCCTGCGGCCGGGCGTGGAGGCGACAGCGGCTCGGTCCGAGCTGGCTGCGCTGAGCCTGCAGTTCGAGCAGCAGCATCCGCGGCTGCGGCCCTGGCGACCAGAGATCCGCGCCTATTCCGAAGACCTGCTGGCGTCGCAGCGACCGGCGCTGTTGCTACTGGCTGCAGTGGTCGTGCTGCTGGTGTTGAGCCTGTTGGGTGCGCTGTCTGCGCTGTCGCTGCTGCGCTCGGCGGCGCAAGCGCCGGATCGCGCACTGAAGTCAGCCCTGGGAGCGACCGCGGCGCAGTTGAACCTGCAGCGCGTCGCCGAGGTGCTGGCGCCGGGCCTCGCCGGTGGCGTATTGGGACTGCTTCTGGCCCATCTCGGGGCGCCGCTTCTGCAAACCCAGCTGATCCTCTATCTGCCGCGCGCGCAGGGCATCGAACTGCCGGCGGAGACGCTCGTGATCGCTCCGCTCATCGGGCTGATGCTGGCCTTGCTGGCGGCAGCGCCGGCCCTGCTCTGGGAGCTGCGCAGCGCGCGGATCGCGACGCTGCGTGAGCATCGCTCCGAGCGGATGGCGCGTCTGCACGGCCTGCTTGTCGGTGCCAAGTTCGGTCTGGCCTTCGTCCTGTTGAGCTCGGCTTTGGCACTGATTTCCGCCAGTGCGCGCACCGCTGCCATCGATCCGGGCTTCGTGACGGCCGATCGCCACTACGCGCGTTTCAGTCTGCCGCCCACGCGCCATGCCGAACCAGCCAGCGTGGAGGCCTTCCATCGCCAGCTGCTGGAGGAGATCCGTGCGCTGCCCGGCGTGGTATCCGCCAGCCTCAGCCACAGCCTCCCGGTGCTGCGGCACTACCAGCTGCTGGTTGATGTTGAAGGGGGGCTGCAGACCGAATCGGAAGTTTCGCCATCGGGAAACTACTCGCTGGTCTCGGATCAGCATTTGCAGACTCTCGGCCTGCGCCTGCTGCGCGGCCGCACGATCGAGGCTGCGGATCACGCCGATGCCATACCGGTGGCCTTGGTCAGCGCCGAATTCGAGCGCCGCTGGTTCGGCGAAGGTCAGGCCCTGGGCAAGCGCGTGCGGGTGGTCAACGATCCCGCCTGGCGTGAAGTCGTCGGCGTGGTGGCGGACGTGCACCAGCACGGTGCCGGCCTCGACACTGTGCCGCAGCTGTATGGTCCGCTGGCGCAGCGCGCCGAGCGCGATGTGTTTCTGGTGTTGCATGTAACCGGCGCTGCCGGCGACCTGCAGCGTGCGCTCGACGCCCGGGTGCAGGCCCTGGACCCCGCACTGGCGCTGGAGGCACTGCGTCCCCTGGCCGCGGCAGAGCCGGTGTCAATCCGCCTGACTCGCGCTTTGAGTCTGATGGTGACGGGCTTTGCCGGGCTGGCGGCCTTGATTGCGCTGCTCGGCCTGTTTGCATGCCAGCGCGTGGCGGTGCTGCAGCGGCAGCGCGAGTTCGGCCTGCGCCGCGCCCTGGGTGCCAACGATCGGGCGCTGCTTCAGGCTGTGCTGAAGCCTGCGCTGGGCATGGCAGCAGTGGGCTGCCTGCTGGGGCTTGCACTGCAGCTGGGGCTGCAGCAGCTGGGTGCGCTGTGGCTGCACGGCCTGCCGCTGCCACAGCCTCTGCAGCTGTTGGCGATCGCCCTGCTGCTGCTCGGCCTGAGTCTGATGGTTGCGCTGGGGCCAGCGCGCACGGCCTTGCGGGTGCCGGCCATGCAGGTCCTGCGGGCGCGGTGACTGGAGGCGCGAACGGCTGACGCGCCTTCGGGGGCATCGCGCGGCTCTCCCAGCCTGCCGCGGTCGCGCCCTGCGAAGGCCCGCGGCGCAGCCGTCCGGAAGCGGGCAGACCGCTCGCGCGATCGCTGTTCGGAATCGGACAGTGTGGCGCTTTGACTTGCCAAGTAATTGATTTGACGGGGCAGATCGATTGGCACAGGGCGTGCTAAGCCGAGTGCATGGACATCCAGCGCATCGATCTCAAGCAGAAAGCCCAGCGTCGCCGCATCGCCTACGTGGCCGGCGGCATCCTCGCCCTCGTCGTCCTGGTCGGCTTCGTCAGCCGGCTGGATCCGGCCGCGCCCAGCGTCGCCGAGGCCAGCCTGTGGATCGACACGGTCAAGCAGGGCGACATGCTGCGCGAGGTGCGCGGGCCGGGCGTGCTGGTGCCGCGCGAGATCCGCTGGATCGCCGCCGAGAGCAATGCGCGGGTCGAGCGCATCGTGGTGCGCGCGGGTGCGCAGGTCGAAGCCGATACGGTGATCCTGGAGCTGTCCAATCCCGAGGTCATCGACCAGCAGCTGTCGGCGGAATCCGCGCTGACCGCGGCCGAGGCGGATTTCGTCGCGCGCCGCGTCGGTCTGGAGAGCCAGCTGCTGGATCAGCGCGCCGCGCTTGCCGGCATCCGCGCCGATTACGAGGGTGCGCGGCTCACGGCGGAAGCCGAAACCGAGCTCGCGGGGCGCGGCATCATCTCGCGCATCCAGGCCCGGCGCAGCGAGCTTGCGGCGGAGCAGCTCAAGCTGCGCACCGAGATCGAAGTCGAGCGCATCGCCAAGTTCGAGCAGACCATCCGCGCCCAGCTCGATGCGGAGCGCGCGCGCATCAACCAGCTGAAGAACGTGGCCGAGCTGCGCCGCCGCCAGGCCGAGGGTCTGCAGGTGCGCGCCGGCATCGCCGGCGTGCTGCAGCAGGTGCCGGTGCAGGAGGGCCAGCAGGTCGTCGCCGGCACCAATCTCGCCCGCGTCGCCAAGCCGGGCGCGCTGATGGCCGAGCTGCGCATCAGCGAAACCCAGGTCAAGGACATCGTGCACGGCCAGAGCGTTCGCGTGGACACGCGCAACGGCGTGGTCGCAGGGCAGGTGGTGCGCATCGATCCAGCGGTGCAGAACGGCACGGTGCTGGTCGAGGTCGACTTCACCGAGAAGCTGCCCGACAGCGCGCGCCCGGATCTCAGCGTCGACGGCACCATCGAGATCGAGCGTCTGATGAACGTCTTGCATGTCGGCCGCCCGGCCTACGGCCAGCCCGAGAGCGAAGTGCGCCTGTTCCGCCTCGACGAGGACGGCCAGGCCCACCGCATCCCGGTGCGCCTGGGTCGCGCCTCGGTCAACCAGATCGAAATCGCCCAGGGTCTGAACCCCGGCGACCGCATCATCCTGTCGGACACTTCGCAGTGGGATGGGTATGAGCGTCTGCGGATCGATTGATCCGCGAACGCGGGGATTGGGGAATCGGGAATGGGGAATCGTTCTGAAGCCGCGCGTCGGGAACCGGGGTGTGTTGGACAAGGCGAGTCGTTCTGCCGCCTTTCAAGGTGGCTGCAGTCTTGCCCCCACCTCGGCCGTCGCCCCCGCGAAGGCGGGGGCCCAGATGCTTCGCCGTGTCGACTGGGTCCCCGCCTTCGCGGGGACGACGAAGTCAAGCGTCGCCAAGAACTACCCAGCTGCGCCGAAAACCTGGGCTGGGCAACCTTCAGCGGGTCAGCATCACAGGCTCTTCCCTACTCCTCAGGCTCGACGCCACGCGCTCTTGCGAATCCCAAATCCCGAATCCCGGCTTGAGCAGGGCCAGCCGGCCAAGCGACCACCACAACACATCGACACACCAGAAAACGGAAGCCAAGCAATGACCCAGCCAACGGCCCTGCTCAAGCTCGAAGACATCGCCAAAGTCTTCTACACGGACGAAGTCGAAACCCACGCGCTCTCGGGCGTGCACTTCAACATCCAGCGCGGCGAGTACGTGTCGATCTCGGGGCCTTCGGGCTGCGGAAAGTCGACCCTGCTGTCGATCTTGGGCCTGCTGGATACGCCGACCTCGGGGGTGTACGACCTGAACGGCGTGCCGGTGCAGGACATCAGCGCGTCCGAGCGCGCGCGCATCCGCAACAAGGAGATCGGCTTCATCTTCCAGGCCTTCAACCTGATCGGTGACCTGTCGGTGTTCGAGAACGTCGAGCTGCCGCTGACCTACCGCGACGGCGTGTCGAAGGCCGAGCGTCGCGACCGCGTCCAACATGCGCTGGAGCGCGTCGGCATGGCGCATCGCCTGAAGCACTATCCGGCCCAGCTCTCGGGCGGTCAGCAGCAGCGCGTGGCGGTCGCGCGTGCGCTGGTCGGCCAGCCCTCGCTGCTGCTCGCCGACGAGCCCACCGGCAACCTCGACAGCAAGAACGGCGAGGCGGTGATGGCCCTGCTGGACGAGCTGCACCAGTCCGGCTCGACCATCTGCATGGTCACCCATGACGCCCGCTACGCCGACTTCGCCCAGCGCAAGATCTGCATGTTCGACGGCCGCATCGTCGACGAGGACACCCTGCATCGCCTGCGCCGCGAGGAAGAAGCCCGCCTCGATGCGCAGATCGCCCGCGCCCGCGCCAGCCACGTCGCGGGGGTCTGAATGCGCGCGCTCCGATCCACTGTCGGCGAACACGCGAGCACGGGCCCATGACCGCGCTCGCTGGCATCTGGGGCGAAGCGCTGCGCCTTCTGCGCGCGCGACCGCTGGGCAATGCCGCGGTCGTGCTGGTGCTGGCCTTGGGGCTGGTGGCCGTCATGTGCGTCAGCGCGATCAGCGCGCTGGTGAGCGACGCAGCCCCCGACACGCTCCCCGCCGAGCGCCTGTTCGGCTTCGGCGTCGGCGCACATCCTTCGCAGGCGCGCAGCCTTCCCGGCAGTGAGGCGCTGGCCCTGCGCGCTGACGTGCCCGGCCTTGCGCGCACGGTCCTGCTGCGCGGCGTCGAGTTCAATCTCGCCGCGGCCAGCGGTGATGCCGCGCGCAGCGAGCGCGTCAGCGGCGCCCTGGTCGATGGCGATCCCTTTGCCCTGCTGGACTGGCCGATGGCGATGGGCCGCGGCTTCAGCGCCGAAGACTTCGCCGCCGATGCGCCAGCGGTGGTGGTGATCGGCGATGCGCTGTGGCGCTCGCGCTTCAATGCCGACCCTTCGGTCATCGGCCGCAGCCTGCGCATCGACGGCGCGCTCGCGGTGCTGGTGGGCGTGCTGCCTGCGCAGCGCGCCTATCCCTTCCAGCAGCAGATCTATCGGCCGGTCAATCTCGCCGCCTCCCCCAGCCTGCACAGCCGCTACTGGCAGACCCTGGTGCGCGTGGATGAGGCCGGCACACTGCCGGCGATACGCGCGGCCTTTGCGGCGGCGCAGACCGAGCGCGAGCGCCTGCAGGGCGCCTCGGCCAAACACGAGGCGCTGCACTTCGGCTCGCTGTGGGGCGCGTCCTCCGGCCCACAGACCGAGCTGCTGGTGCTGGTGCTGGCCGCGGTGGTCGGACTGGTGATGCTGATGGCGGCGACCAATGCCGGCGGCCTGCTGCTGGTGCAGTGGCTGGGCCGCGCGCGCGAGCTGGCGACGCGGCGAGCGCTGGGTGCGGGCGCGCTGCGCATCGGCGCCGGCCTGCTGCTGCAGGGCATGCTGCTGGTGGCGCTGGCCTGGGGCCTGGCCCTGCTGCTGAGCGATCGCATCCTGGACGCGCTGTCGCGCTACTTCTGGAGCGTCGAGAGCGGCATGCCTCTGTATGTCGAGCTGCAGCTGTCCGCACAGGTGCTGGCGATCAGCGCCGTCGCCGCGCTGCTCGCCGTGCTGCTGCTGACCGTGCCGACCCTTCTGCGCCTTCGCGGTGCCGGCGCGCTGGCCGAGCTGCGCAGCGGCACGCGTTCGACCAGCCGCATGCTGTCGCGCTTCAGCCGCGGCCTGTTCGCCCTGCAGGCCCTGCTGGCGGTGGTCACCGTGCTCGCCACCCTGCAGGCCGGGCTGGGCGCGCATGCCCAGCAGACCCAGTCGATCGGCCTCGATACCGACGCCGTGCTGGTGGCGCAGTTCAACGGCGCCGACCTCGACGCCCGCGCCGCCTTCAGCGAACGCCTGCAGCAGCGGCTGCGCACCGAGCCGGGGGTGAGCGCGGTGAGCGTGTCCAACCATATTCCGCTGGCGGTGGTGAGCCGGCCGGATCTTGAGCTCGGCGAGCGCCGCGTCAACGTCGACCTGGCGCCGGTCGATGTCGGTTTTGCCGAGGTCTATCAGCTGCCCTTGCGCCGCGGGCGCTGGTTCAGCGAGGACGAGATCGCGCAGCAGCGCCGCGTGGCGGTGATCGACCCGGCGCTGGCTGCAGCCCTGTTCGAGGGACGCGACGGCATCGGCGAGAGCTTCACCCGCGACATCGGCGGCGAGAGCGTCCGCTACCAGGTCATCGGCCTCAGCGAAGAGCTACGGCTGGCCGATGCGGTCGGCGCCGATCGTCCCAGCGTGTTCGTGCCGATGCCGCCGCGCAGCGGCGCCGAGCTCGCGCTGGCGCTGCGTCTGCAGGGCGATATCGAGGCTTTCGTGCCGCGGCTGCAGGCGCTGGCTGCCGAGATCGATCCTGACTTCGCGCTGGCCGAGATCGGCAGCTTCGCCGAGCGCCGCGCGCGCGCCAATGAGTGGGCGCAAATGGTGCTGGGCATGTTCGCGCCGCTGGGCGTGCTCGCCCTGGTGCTGGCCACCACCGGCCTGTCGGCCCTGCTCGGCAGCCTGGTCAACGAGCGCATCCGCGAGATCGGCCTGCGCCGCGCGCTCGGCGCCTCTGGAGCAAGCCTGAGTCGCGGCCTGCTCGGCGGTCTGGGCCTATGGGGTGCGGTCGGCGCGCTGCTTGGCATCGCTGCGGCGGTGGCCCTGGTCGATCCGCTCAGCCAGAGCCTGTACGGCGAGAGCCAGGTGGGTGCCGCGGCGATCAGCGCGACGCTCATCGTCCTGCTGCTGGCGCTCGCCGTCGGCGTCGCCGGTCCCTTGGGGCGCGCGCTGCGCGTCGATCCACTGACCGCCCTGCGCAGCGACTGAAGCGCAGCGCCACGCGACCCATATCAAGGAGGCGACATGCAAGGACGCACCTATTCAACGAGTCAGGAGGCCCAGCCATGACCCTGCTGAGCGAGATCCGCCCGTGCCTGCGCAGCCTGGCGTGGAGAGCCTGAGGCCATGGCATCGATGCCCGTACAGATTGCTCGACAGCTGCCCGGCGCCTTCGTGCTTGCGGCAAGGCGCTTGTTGCGGCGGCCGCTGGCGGCGTTGCCCTCGGTCGGCGTGATCGCGTTGACCACCCTTGGCCTGGGCCTGGTGCTGAGCCTTGTGCAGGGCGTGCTGCTGCGACCGCTGCCCTACGCCCAGCCCGATCAACTGGTGAACGTAGGTTGGCAGACCAACCCCGATCATCGCAGCCCCATGAATCTCAATGAGGCCGCGGCCCTGTTCCTGCGCGAACAGGGCGATCTGTTCGCCTCACTCAGTCTGTACAGCGAGGCGGGAACGCGGGTGGCGATCGGCCGTGGCGAGGCCGCCCAAACGGCGCCCGCCTTGCGCGCCGATGCGGGCTTCCTCGCCACCCTCGGTCTCTCGCCGCAGCGCGGTCGCGCGCCCAGTGCGCAGGAGAACGCGGCGGGCCTGCCGCAGGCGCTGATCTCGCAGGCGCTCTGGCAGCGGCACTTCGGTGCGGTCGATACCTTCGCGCCCAGCCGTATCGACATCGAAGGCGTGCCGCATGAAGTGCTGGGCGTGTTGCCCCCACGCTTCAGCTTCGACCCGCCGGTGGACTTGATCCTGCCCTGGCAGCCCGGCGGTGCCGGCGCCCGCGGCCACAACGTCAGTGTGATCGCGCGACTCAAGGACGGTGCCGATCTGGACGCGACCCAGGCCCTGCTTGATGCGCGTGCAGCTGAACATATCGCCGGCTTTGGCGGCGCCTCCAGCGCCGGCGTCGCGCCGCGCATCCGGCTGGCCGATCTCAAATCGGTGGTGGTGGGTGAATCGGCCAGCCTGCTGCTGCCGCTGGCCGCGGCGGTCGCGCTGCTGGCGCTGATGGCGGCATTCAATCTGGCCAATCTGCAGATCGCCGGCCTGCTGGCCCGTCGGGCCGAGTCGGCGGTGCGTGGCGCCCTGGGCGCGCAAGGCTGGATGCTGTGGCTGCCGCCGGTTGCCGAGTCCGCCCTGCAGCTGCTGCTCGGCTTCGTGCTGGGCGCGGCCGCTGCCTTCTGGCTGCTGCCGCAGCTGCTGGCCTGGCTGCCGGTGGATCTGCCGCGCGTGGCGGGCCTTGGGCTTGACCTCGCCAGCTTCGCCTGGATCGGCGCCAGCGCCCTGCTGATGCTGGGCCTGAGCCTGCTGATCGCGGTGCTCGGCGAGCGCATGAGCGCGCAGGCCCTGCGCGGACAGGGGCGCGGCAGCCGCCGGCTCGGTCTGCAGCCGCTGCTGGTCAGCGCGCAGGTGGCGCTGTCGGCGGTGCTGCTGGCCGGCTGCCTGATGGCCATCGGCAGCCTGGACCGACTGCTGGGCGAGGACGCCGGCTTCAGCGTAGAGGGCGTGCAGGTGGTCGAGCTGGTGCTGCCCGAAGGCGAGTTCGGCAATCCCGACAATGCCGCCGAGCGCACTTCGCGCTATCTCGAAGGGCTGACCGAAGCCCTGTCCAGCGCACCCGGCGTGCAGGCGGTGGCCAGCACCAGCAGTCCGCCTTTGAGTCGCGGCCTGAACAACTTCGTGACCGCCCGCGGCACGCCGGCCGGCGAGACTGGCGCCAGCGTCGAGCTGCGTATCGTCTCGCCGGGCTATCTCGACGCGCTCGGCGCACGCCTGCTGGCCGGACGTGACTTCAGCCGCGGCGATGCAGCGGCGGCCCCCAGGGTCGCGATCGTCAACCGCAGCTATGCCGATGCCTTCCTGCCGCGCGGTGGCGAGATCGGCGCGCGGCTCGACATGGGCGGCGTCGAGTACGAAGTGGTCGGCATCAGCGCCGACCTGCGCGAGCAAAGCCTGCGCGAGGCCGCGCTGCCGACCGTGCTGCTGGCGCAGGCGCAGATGGATCCGGCCCTGCAGGCGGCAGTGAACCGCTGGTTTGGCGCGCGATTGCTGGTCAGGGGAGTGGAGGCCGCCGCGCTGGAGCCGGTCCTGCGCGCGGCCCTGCGCCAGGTGCCAGGCGACGCCGTGCTGCAGGGCCTGCGCCCCCTGTCGGACCTGCAGGCGGCCTCGCTGGCGAACGAGCGCCTGGTCTCGGCCCTGCTCGGTGGCTTTGCGGGCCTGGCGCTGAGCCTGGCGGCGCTCGGCCTTTACGCCCTGCTTGAGCATCTGCGCCGGCAGCGCGAGCGCGAGCTGGCGGTTCGCCTGGCCCTGGGCGCGCGCGCGGGCCAGAACGCGCAGCTGCTGCTGGGAGGAAACCTGAAGCTGACCGCGCTCGGTCTGGGCGCGGGTGCACTCGGCGCCTGGGCGCTGGCGCGCGGCATCGCGCATCTGCTGTACGGCGGCGAGACCGTGGTGATGCAGAGCATTGGTGGCGCCCTGCTGGCGGTACTGCTGCTGTCGCTGCTGGCTGCGTTGTTCCCCCTGCGCGCCACGCTGCGGCTGGCGCCAGCGACAGCCCTGCGCGGCGACTGATCGTCGCGCGCATGCACGAAGCCAAAGGAGGCGACATGCAAGGACGCACTTTTTCAATGAGCCGGGAGGCCCAGCCATGACCCTGCCGAGCGAGATCCGCCAGAGCCTGCGCAGCCTGCTGCGCCAGCCGGGCTTTCTGTTCACCGCCGTACTCACCCTGGCGCTGGGCGTCGGTGCGGTCACCGCGGTGTTCAGCGTGGTCTACGGCGTGCTGCTGAAGCCCCTGCCGTATCCGCAGGCCGAGCGCGTCGTCGAGGTGCTGCGCGTGCAGGAGAACTACGGCGGGCCGGTCTCGCGGCCGCTGTACTTCGACTGGCGCGAGGCCACGCGCGGTCAGTTCGAAGCGCTCGCCGCGACCTATGGTGGCATCGCCACCCTGCGTATCGGCGACGCCGCCGAGCGCCGCATCAGCTATCGGGTCAGCCCGGAGTTCTGGACCGTGATGGGCCTGCAGCCGCAGCTCGGACGCTGGTTCGGTCAGGCCGAGGAGGACAGCGGCGAGAAGGTCGCCGTGCTTTCGCATGCGCTGTGGCAGCAGCGCTTCGACGGTCGCAGCGAGGTGATCGGCGAGCGCATCGAACTGAATGGCGAAGCCTGGACGGTGATCGGCGTGGCGCCTGCAGCACTGCGTCTGCCCGAGGGCGCCGAGCTCTATCTGCCGACCCATCTGCCGCTGAGCGGCGCGGATCGCGGCACCAGCTACCTGCGTCTGATCGGCCGTCTGGCGGAGGGCGTCACGCAGGTCCAGGTCGATGCGGCGATGTCGGGTTTGAATGCACGCTTGGCCGAAGCCCATCCCAACGATCACGCCAAGCTCGGCGCGCGCCTGCAGCCATTGCGCGAGAGCCTGGGTGCGCGGCTTGAGGAACCCTTGTGGAGCCTGTTCGCGGCTTCGCTGCTGGTGCTGCTGATCGCCTGCGCCAACCTTGCCAATCTGCTGCTGGCCCGCGCCAGCCAGCGCAGCGCCGAGTACGCCGTGCGCGCGGCGCTGGGCGCGGCGCGTGGCCGCCTGCTGCGCGCCGCCCTGGTCGAAGCCCTGCTGATCGGCGTGCTCGGTGCCGTGGGCGGCGCCTTGATCGCCGCGGCCGGCGTGCCCCTGCTGCTGGCGGGCGCGCCGGACCTGCTGCCGGCGCAGGTCGATGTCGCGCTGGATCTGCGCGTGCTCGCCCTCTGCCTCGGCCTGAGCCTCGGCACCCTGCTGCTGTTCGCCCTCCTGCCGGCGCGGCGCGCGGCCAACGTGGCGCCGGCCGGCAGTCTGGTCGAAGCCGGGCGCGGTCCGGCGGCGGGCCGCCGCGGCGGTCGTGCGCGGCGCGTGCTGGTGGTGGCGGAAGTCGCGCTCGCCCTCACCCTGCTGGCCGGCGCCGGCCTGATGATCGAGAGCCTGCGTCGCCTGGGCGAGGTCGATACCGGCGTGCAGGCCGAGGGCGTGCTGACCGCGAGTCTGGTGCTCAACGTGCCGGCGGGCCCGGACGGCGAGGGCTGGGAAGACACCTACCGCCGCCACACGCAGTACATCGCGCCCAGGCTGGACGCCGTGCTTGCAGCGGTCGCGGCACTGCCAGGTGTCGAGGCCGTCGGCATCAGCGACGCGCTGCCGCTGTCGGCGCTCGACAACTTCAGCTCCGGCGTGCGGGTGATCGGCAGCGAGCCGGTCGAAGGCCGCGAGCCGGGCGCCAACTGGCGCTTCGTCAATCCGGACTTCTTCGCCGCGGTCGGTCTGCTGATCGAGCAGGGGCGTGGCCTGCAGGACAGCGATGCGCGCGCCGGCGAGATGCCGGGCAACGTGCTGGTCAACCGCAGCTTCGCGCGTCGCTTCATGGGCGAGGGCGATCCGGTCGGCCGCCAGATCGAGTTCCTCGGCGGGCCCAAGACCGTGGTCGGCGTGGTCGCCGACACCCGCCACTTCGGCGCCGACCGCGAGCCGCCGCCGGAGGTCTACATGCACCACCATCAGGCGGTGCAGGAGCAGTTCTTCCTCGCCCTGCGGGTGCGCGGTGAGCCGATGGCCCTGGCCGAGCCGCTGCGCCGCGCCCTGCAGGCGCTTGACCCGGCGATGCCGGTCTCGGCGATCCGTCCCTTCGAGGCCATGGCCGGCGAGCTGAACCTGCTGCGCCGCTTCAACCTGCAGCTGATGGTGATCTTCAGTGCGGTCGCTCTGGGGCTGGCGGCGATCGGCCTGTACGGCGTGATCAGCTACGGCGTGCAGCAGCGTCGGCAGGAGCTCGGCATCCGCATGTCGCTGGGTGCGGATGCGCGGCGCCTGCTCGGCCTGCTGCTGCGCCAGGGCCTGGGCCTGCTGCTGATGGGGCTGGCCCTGGGCCTGGTCGGCGCGCTGCTGCTGGGGCGCACGTTGAGCGCGCAGCTGTTCGGCGTCGGCAGCTTCGAGCCCGGCGTGCTGCTGGCGGTGGCCGGCGTGCTCGGTCTGGTCGGGCTCGTGGCCTGTCTGATTCCCAGTCTGCGTGCGGTGCGCGCGGACCCCGTGCAGAGCCTGCGCGGCGCCTGAGCGCCCGCACGACGAGGAGAGCGAGATGATCGGATCCCTGCTGCAGGACCTGCGCTACAGCCTTCGCGGCCTGCTGGCGCGGCCCTTGTTCCTGACCATTGCCGTGCTCACCCTGGGCCTGGGCATCGGCGCCAACACCGCGATCTTTTCGGTGATGCACGGCCTGCTGCTGCGGCCGCTGCCCTACGCCGGCGGCGAGCGTCTGGTCGAGGTGTTCAACCGCTACCCGAACATGAACCTCGACTACGCCGGCACCTCGATCCCCGACTATCTGGACCGCCGCGAGCAGGCGCCCTCGATCGAGGACATGGCGCTCTACACCAATGTCAGCTTCGGGCTCAGCAGCAGCGCCGGCACACCCGAGCGCCTGAGCGCGCTGAAGGCCACGCCCAGCCTGTTCAGCACGCTGGGCACGCAGGCGGCGGTGGGCCAGGTGTTCACGGATGCGCATGCCGAACCGGGCAGCGACAGGGTCGCGGTGCTGTCCTGGAACCTCTGGCGCAACCGCTTCAATGCCGACCGCGAGCTGATCGGCCGCGAGATCCGCTTGAACGGCGAGAACTTCCGCGTGCTCGGGGTGATGCCCGAGGGCTTCGGCTTTCCCTCGCGCAACGTGCAGCTGTGGGTGCCCTTCGCCTTCACCGAGCAGCAGCGTAGCGACCAGGAGCGCGGCAACGAGTACTCGGCGAGCATCGCGCGGCTGAAGCCCGGCGCCAGCGTCGAAGGCCTTGCTGCCGAGCTCGACACCATCATCGCCCGCAATGCCGATCGCCTGGCCGCCGCCGGTGACCAGGGCGCGGGCTTCGCCGCCTTCCTGCGCGCCGGCAACTTCAAGGGCGGCGCGCGCAGCCTGCGCGAGCAGCAGGTCGGCGAGGCGCGCGAGGTGCTGGCGATCCTGCAGGCCGCGGTCGGCATGGTGCTGCTGATCGCCTGCGCCAATCTGGCCAACCTGATGCTGATCCGCCTGCACGGCCGCCGCAAGGAGCTGACCCTGCGCAGCGCGCTCGGCGCCGGACGCACGCGTCTGGCGTTGCAGGTGCTGGGCGAGGCCCTGCTGCTGGCCCTGTTCGGTGGGCTTGCCGGCTTGGCGGTGGCGACTGCCTGTATCGAGCTGATGCCCGCACTCGGCATCCAGCCCGACTCGGCCGACTACACGATCCGCCTCGACAGCGAGGTGGTGCTGTTCGGCATCGGCATCAGCCTACTGGCGGCGCTGCTGTCCGCCGCGCTGCCGCTGGCCAGCCTGCTGCGCATGGACATCGGCGAGACGCTCAAGGAAGGCGGCCGCTCGGGGGCCGGCGGCCGTCGCGCGGCGCTGTCGCGGCAGGGCCTGGTGGTGCTGCAGATGGCGCTGGCGACCACCCTGCTGATCGGCGCCGGCCTGCTGCTGCGCAGCTTCCAGGCGCTGTCCGAGCAAAGCCCGGGCTTCGAGTCCAGCGGCCTGCTGACCGCCCGCGTCGATCTGGACGCGCCGCGCCACGCCGAGGACGCCGCCCGTGCGCGCTTCATCGACGAGGCGCTGGCGCAGCTGCGCGCGCTGCCGGGCGTGGAGCATGCGGCCTTCACCTCGAACCTGCCCTTCAGCAACAGCAACTCCTCGGGCTCGTACACCATCGTCGGCCGCGACAGCGGCGATGGCGAGGCCAACCCGCACGGCATGCAGCGGCAGGTGGCCGGCGACTACTTCCAGGCGCTGAAGATTCCGCTGCTGGCCGGTCGCTATCTCAACGAGGGCGACAGCGCGGAGTCCGAGCGGGTGGTGGTGATCGACGAGATCCTCGCCAACAAGTACTTCAATGGTCGCGATGCGCTCGGCCAGCAGCTGACTCGCGGCGGCAGCTCACTGCCGCCGGCCACCATCGTCGGCGTGGTCGGCACGGTCCGCCACCAGCAGCTGGCCACCGCCACCAGCAAGGAAACCCTGTATTGGCCGACCCGCCAGGCGACGCCGCCCTTCGGCAGCTTCGTGCTGCGCTCGGCGTTGCCGGCCGAACAGCTGATCCCGCAGGTGCGCGAGGCCCTGCGTGCGGTCGATCCCGAGCAGCCGGTGTACGACATCCGCAGCCTGGACGAGCGCATCGCGCTCTCACTGGACCAGCAGCGCGCGCCGATGCTGCTGCTCGGCGCCTTCGCCGCGGTGTCGATGCTGCTGGCTGCACTTGGCATCTATGGCGTGCTGGCCTACGCGGTCAGCCAGCGCACCGGTGAGCTCGGCGTGCGCATGGCGATCGGCGCCAGCGCGCAGGAGCTGCTGCGCATGGTGATGGGGCAGGGCGCGCGGCTGGTGGCGATCGGTCTCGGCCTTGGCCTGCTCGGCGCAGCGCTGTTCGGCTATGCCGCGCGCAGCCAGTTGTTCGGCGTCAGCGCCGGCGACCCGCTGACCTATGTGGGGGTCTGCGGCTTCCTCGCGGCGGTCGCACTGGCCGCCTGCTACCTGCCCGCGCGCCGCGCCGCGCGGACCGATCCGATGGTTGCACTGAGGTACGAGTGAGCACGTACGAACACCCGCGCACGAGTCTGGCCGCGCTCCGCTGCGCGCTGCGCAGCGTGGTCCGGACCCGTGCGCGTTCGATCTGCGACAGCGCCATGGGCGGGGCGGAAAACACCGGGAGATCGACATGATGGCCAGCCTGCTGCAGGACTTGCGCTACAGCCTTCGCGGCCTGCTGGCGCGGCCGCTGTTCCTGACCATTGCCGTGCTCACGCTTGGCCTGGGCATCGGCGCCAACACCGCGATCTTCTCGGTCATGCATGGCCTGCTGCTGCGGCCGCTGCCGTTTGCGGATGGCGAGCGGCTGGTCGAGGTGTTCAACCGCTACCCGAACATGAACCTCGACTACGCCAGCAACTCGATTCCCGACTATCTGGATCGGCGCGAACAGGCGCCCTCGATCGAGGACATCGCCCTCTACACCGCAGTGAGCTTCGGGCTGAGTCAATCGTCTTCGACGCCAGAGCGGCTCAATGCGGTCATGGCGACGCCCAGCCTGTTCAGCACGCTTGGCGTGCAGGCGGCCATCGGGCAAGCGTTCACGGAAGCCCATGCCGAGCCGGGCGCGGATCAGGTGGCGGTGTTGTCCTGGGATCTCTGGCGCAACCGCTTCAATGCGGATCGAACGCTGGTGGGACGCGATATTCGTTTGAACGGCCAGCCCTACCGCGTACTCGGGGTAATGCCCGAGGGCTTCGGCTTTCCCTCGCGCAACGTCCAGCTGTGGGTGCCCTTCGCGTTCACTGCCGAGCAGAAAAGCGACCGTGCGCGAGGCAGCGAGTACTCCCAGAGCATCGCTCGACTCAAGCCGGGGGCGACGGTCGAAGGCCTGGTGGCGGAGCTGCAGGTCATCGTCGATCGCAATGTCGAACGCCTGTCGGCGCAGGGCGATGACGCCAGCGCACGCATCGGCGCATTCCTGAGGGCCGGGGGCTTCCAGGGCGGTGCAAGAAGCCTTCGCGAGCAGCAGGTGGGCGAAGCCAGGTCGGCCCTGTTGCTTCTGCAGACCGCCGCTGGGCTCGTACTGTTGATCGCCTGCGCCAACCTCGCCAACCTGATGCTCATCCGACTGCACGGTCGTCGCAAGGAGTTGGTGTTGCGGAGTGCCTTGGGGGCTCGCCGCACCCGGATTGCGTGGCAGCTGCTAGCTGAAGCGCTGGTGTTGGCGCTGCTCGGCGCGCTGTTTGGGCTGTCGGTAGCCAGCGCCTGTCTGGAGATCCTGCCGTCCCTCTTCGGGCCACTGCCCACCGTTGGCCACGACATCGCGATCGATGCGAAGGTCATGGCCTTCGCCGCGCTGCTCAGCTTGGCCACCGCGCTCGCGGCCACAGCCCTGCCTCTGTGGGGCGTGCTGCGGAGCGAGCTTGGCCACGGCCTGAAGGAGGGCGGGCGACAAGGCATGGGGGGGCGTAGCGCTGCCCTCTCGCGGCAGGCTCTGGTGGTGGTGCAGATGGCGCTGGCGACCACCTTGCTGATCGGCGCTGGACTGATGATGCGCAGCTTCGCCAGCTTGATGGAGGCGAGCCCGGGTTTCCAGCCGAGCGGCCAGCTCAGCGCGAGCGTCGATCTGGATGCGCCGCGCCATGCGGAGCCTGAGCAGCGCCGTCAGCTGATCGACGAGTCGCTGCGCCGCCTGGGGGAGATACCGGGTGTGGCGCATGCGGCCTTCACCTCCAATCTGCCGTTCAGCAGCAGCAATTCCTCGGGCTCCTATCGGGTCGTTGGGCGCGAGCGCGCGGCAGGTGAGGCCAGCCCGCACGCGCTGCAGCGTCAGATCGCCGGCGACTATTTCCAGGCCCTGCAGATCCCGCTGCTGGCGGGCCGCTATCTGGAGCCTGGCGACGGTGCCCAGTCCGAGCGGGTGGTGGTGATCGACGAGTTCCTTGCGAACAAGTACTTCAACGGTAGCGACGCGGTTGGCCAGTATGTGCAGCGTGGTCCGGAGCCCGCGCGAATCGTGGGCGTCGTGGGCACGATCAAGCACGAGCAGCTCGCAGCAACGGTCAGCAAGGAGACGCTGTACTGGCCTGTCAGCCAGGTGACACCGTCCTACGGCAGCTTCGTGCTGGCATCACACCTGCCTGCGGAGCAGTTGATCCCGAGCGTGCGTGAGGCGCTGCGAGCGGTGGATCCGGAGCTGCCGGTCTATGACATCCGTCCTCTGGACGAACGGATTGCGCAGTCGCTCGACATGCAGCGCGCGCCGATGCTGCTGCTCGGCGCCTTCGCTGCGGTGTCGATGCTGCTGGCTGCACTTGGCATCTATGGCGTGCTGGCCTACGCGGTCAGCCAGCGCACCGGTGAGCTCGGCGTGCGCATGGCGATCGGCGCCAGCGCGCAGGAGCTGCTGCGCATGGTGATGGGGCAGGGCGCGCGGCTGGTGGCGATCGGTCTCGGCCTTGGCCTGCTCGGCGCAGCGCTGTTCGGCTATGCCGCGCGCAGCCAGTTGTTCGGCGTCAGCGCCGGCGACCCGCTGACCTATGTGGGGGTCTGCGGCTTCCTCGCGGCGGTCGCACTGGCCGCCTGCTACCTGCCCGCGCGCCGCGCCGCGCGGACCGATCCGATGGTTGCGCTGCGCTACGAGTGAGGACGAACGCGATGATGGCCCAGCTGCTTCCCGAACTTCGACTGGCCCTGCGCGGCCTGCTGCGCCAGCCCGGCCACGCGCTCGGCGTGGTGCTCACGCTCGCGCTCGGCATTGCGGTCTGCGCGGCCATGTACAGCGTGGTCCATGGCGTGGTGCTGAAGGGCCTCGACTACCCCGAGCCCGAGCGCCTGCGGGTGCTGGGTGCGCAGGATCTCAGCGCCGGCGGCGAGGGCATGCTGGCCGGCGCCGAGGCCGAGCGGCTCGCCGAGCTCGGCGTGGTCGAAAGCGCCGGCTATTTCCTCTGGGGTGGCGCCACGCACACCGGCGGCGAGCGCCCGCGCATGCTCACCCTGATCCTGACCGGCGGCGAGTTCTTCCGCACGCTGGGCGTGCAGCCGCAGCTGGGCCGCTGGCTCACCGCCGGCGATGCCAACCGCGACAGCGGCGTCGTGCTCAGCCACCAGCTCTGGCAGGACCTCTACGGCGGCGATCCCGGGATCATCGGCAAGCCCTTCCAGGTCGACTGGATCCAGTCGACCGTGGTCGGCGTGATGCCGCCGGGCTTCGGCTATCCGGTCGACGGCATCGACCTGTGGATCGGTTACGACGTCGCCCAGCTGCGCGCGCAGCCGCCCCTGTTTGAGAACGCGCGCTTCCTGAAGGGCATCGCCCGGCTCAAGCCCGGTGTGGACGAGGCGAGCCTGTCGGCCGAGCTTGCGGCCTTCTCGCAGCGTCTGGCCGGCGAGCACGCGCCGCTGCGCGACTGGCGGCTGGCGGCCACGCCGATGCTCGACGACGAGATCGGTCCGGTGCGCCCGGTGCTGCTGGCCCTGCTGCTGATCGCGGCGCTGGCCCTGGGCGTGGCCTGTGCCAACGTCGTCAACCTGGTGCTGCTGCGCGCCCTGGCCCGCGCCCAGGAGCTGGCCGTGCACCAGGCGCTGGGCGCCAGCCGCGGGCGGCTGGCCCGGCGCGTGTTCATCGAGACCTTCGCGCTCGGTGCGCTGGCCACGGGCCTCGGCGTGCTCGGCGCCGAGCTGGCCCTGCAGGGCTTCGTCGGACTCGCCGACAGCGACCTGCCGCGGGTCGATGAGATCCAGCTCGATGCGGCCGGTCTGTTGAGCGTGGTCGCGATCGGCCTCGCCGCCAGCCTGCTGGCGGCCCTGCTGCCGGCCTGGCGACTGCTGCGCGCCGATCCGGCGCGCGGCCTCGGCGGTGCCAGCGGTCGCGTGCTGGCCGCGCGCGGCGGAGTGAGTCGGGCCCTGCCGATTGCGGCCTGCGCGGTGTCGGTCGGTGGCCTGGCCGCGGCCCTGCTGCTGGCCGGCAGCGTGCGTCATCTGGAGCAGGTGCCGCTGGGCTACACGCCCGAGCCGGTGCTGATGCTGCAGCTGTTCCGCGAGCCCGATCCCGGCCGCGGTGCCTTCAACCGCGCACTGATCGAGCAGCTGCAGGCGGTCCCCGGCGTGGCTGCGGCCGCCAGTCTGAGCTCCGGGCCCTTGAGCCCGCTGGGGTCGATTCCGATCGATGTGCAGGTGCTGGGCCGCGACGCACAGGAGGCGCTGCGCCCACGCGTGCGCACGGCCTCCGGCCCGGTGCAGGAGGTGCTGGGGCTTGGCCTGCGCAGCGGGCGCTGGCTGGAGTCGGGTGACCACGCCGACGCCGAGCCGGTGGCGGTGGTCAATCGCGCCTTCGCCGAACGCGTGTTCGGCACCCAGGATCCGCTGGGCCAGCGCATCAGCCTGCCGCCCTTCGGCGAGGCCGGGCCGCGCAAGGAGTTCCGCATCGTTGGCGTGATGGAAGACGCGCGCCTCGACACGCTGGCGGCGCCGGCCGAGCCCGAGGTCTGGGTGCCGGACGCGCAGTACTGGGTCAGCTCGGTGGCCCTGCTGCTGCGCGCCCAGGCCGAGCCCGGCGCCCTGCTCAAGCCGGCGCAGGAGGCGATCTGGTCCCTGCATCCGAACCTCGGCATCTACAGCACGCAGCGGGTCGCCGACCTGCGCAATCGCCAGCTCGCCACGCCGCGCTTCTTTGCCCGCAATGCCGGCGCCTTCGCCGTGCTGGCCCTGCTGCTGGCGGCGATCGGCGTGCATTCGGTGGTGGCCTACCAGATGACCCGGCGCCAGCGCGAGTTCGCGCTGCGCCTGGCGCTGGGCTCGGCGCCGCGGGCGCTGGCCCTGCGCGTGCTGCGCGCCGGACTTGCACTCGGCCTGCCGGCCGCGGCGCTGGGTGCCGGGCTGGGCCTGCTGTTCGGGCAGGTGCTGCGGAGCGTGGTGGTCGGCGTCGACGGCTGGCTGTGGAGCATGCCGGCGCTGGCGGCGGCCCTGCTGCTGGCCGTGGTGGTCGCCGCCAGCCTGCGCAGCATGCAGCGCGCGCTGCGGGTGCAGCCGATGCAGGCGCTGCGCGCGGAGTGAGCGGACATCACGAGGCCCGCGCGGCGATCGCCGGCGGCGGGCATCTCGACGACGCACGGGAGCCGCGTCGTCTTCATACGGACAGGAGTGCGCCATGTTTCTCGCAACGGAGCTGAACAACGCCGCCCGCCGCCTGCTGCGCCGGCCCACCCAGAGCGCGCTGGTGGTCGGCGTGCTCGGCCTCGGGCTGGGTGCCTTCCTGTTCCTGCTGTCGGTGGTCAACGGCCTGCTGATCCGGCCGCTGCCCTTTCCCGAAGCGGACCGCCTGGTGGCCATGGGCGAGCGCCGCGACAGCGGGGTCGGCGGCATCCATGCCAATGACTTCCTGCGGCTGCGCGACGAGCTGCGCAGCTTCGAGCGCATGGGCGTGTACGACGAGGCCACTGCAAACATCAGCCGCGGCGGCAGCAGCCTGCCGCAGCGCTACGACGGCGCGCAGATGAGCGTCGAGGCCCAGCAGCTGGTCGGCGTGCAGCCGATCCTCGGCCGCGGCTTCATCGCCGCCGACGACCAGCCCGGCGCACCCGCCGTACTGCTGCTGGGCGAGCGCGTCTGGCGCGAGGACTTCGGCGCCGATCCAGCGGTCATCGGCCGCGTGCTCAAGCTCAACGGGGAAGCCGCCACCGTGGTTGGCGTGCTGCCGGAAGACTTCCGTTTTCCCTACATCGCCGAAGTGTGGATGCCGCGCCGCCTGCGCAGCGACGACCCCTACGGCGCGCAGGTGATCGCCAAGCTCGCCGACGGCGTGTCGCTGAGCCAGGCGCGCGTCGAGTTCGACACCGTGGTCGAGCGCCTGGGGCCGGCGCTGATGGCGCAGCGCGACCAGCGCCCGCTGAACCTGAAACCGCTGGTGCTGCGCTTCGTCAACGAGCACACCCGCGGCATCATCGGCATGATCTTCGTGCCCGGCGCCCTGGTGCTGCTGCTGGCCTGCCTGAACGCCGCCAACCTGCGCCTCGGCCATGCGCTGTCGCGCCAGCAGGAGCTGGCGGTGCGCGGCGCGCTCGGCGCCAGCCGCGCGCGCCTGCTGCGCGAGCTGCTGGCCGAGAGCGTGCTGCTGGCGCTGGCGGCAACCGCCATCGGCCTGGTCATCGCCGATGCCGCCGGGCGCTGGCTGCTCGCCGTGTTCATCGCCAACGAGGACGCGCCGGCCTATTTCGTCAACTTCGGCATCGACCTGCGCATGTTCGGCTTCGCCCTGCTGGCGGCGCTGGTGACCGCGCTGGCCTCGGGCCTGTGGCCGGCGCTGCGGGCCTCCAAGCTCGACCTGCAGCAGGGCCTGCGCGCGGGTGGCCGCAGCGGCGCCGATGCCGGCGCAGGGCGCGCCGTACGCGCGCTGGTGGTGGCCGAGATCGCGCTGACCGTGCTGCTGCTGGTCGGCGCCGGCACCTTCCTGCGCGGGCTGGAGCGCACCTTCGCCTTCGACTTCGGCACCGTCACACCGCCCACCGAAGTGCTGACCGGCCGCATCGGCCTGCGCGATGCGCGCTATGCCGAGGCGCCCGCGAAGCAGGCCTTCTACCAGTCGCTGGTCGAAGACCTCGAAGCCCAGCCCGGCGTGCGTGCGGCCTCGGTCTCCTCGGCGCTGCCGGGCACCATGGCCGGCGCCAGCGAGAGCGTCGCCGCCGCCGGCCAGGCCGAGCCCAACGGCGGCTGGCCGCAGGCGCTGGCGGCGCATGTCGACCCCGGCTTCGCCGAGGTCTACGGGCTGGAGCTGCTCGAAGGCCGCATGTTCGACGCCCGCGACAGCGCCGACAGCGCGCGCGTGGTGGTGGTCGATGCGCGGCTGGCGCAGGCGCTGTGGCCCTCGGGCAATGCGCTGGGCCAGACCCTGTGGGTGAACCCGCAGCGCGCCGAGCCCGATGTCTACACCGTGGTCGGCGTGATCGCGAGCCTGCATCTCGAGGACGCCGACGACCCCGTGCAGCCGACCCTGCTGGCGCCGCTGGCCCAGCATCCGCGCGAGTTCGTCACCGTGGCGATCCGCACCGAGGGCGAGGCGCTCGGCTTCGCACCGCTGCTGGCCGAGCGTGTGCGCCAGCTCGACGCCGACCTGCCGGTCTACTGGCTGCGGACCCAGCAGCGCGCCATCGAGATGGGCCGCATCGGGCCGGTGATCCTCAGCCAGATGTTCAGCGCGATCGGCCTGCTCGGCCTGGTGCTGGCGGCGACCGGCCTCTACGGTGTGCTCGCCCAGGCAGTACTGGCGCGCTCGCGCGAGATCGGCATCCGCCGCGCGATCGGCGCCGACGCGCGCAGCGTGCTGCGCCTGGTCGGCGGCGGCGTCGGTCTGCAGCTGGCGATCGGCCTGTCGATCGGCCTGGCCCTGGCCCTTCCCTGGTCCGGCATGCTCGCCAGCGAGAATTTCCACACGCGCAGCGCCGAGCCCGCGGTGTTCCTCGCGGCCCTGCTGGTCGTGCTGCTGGCCGCACTGGCGGCCTTCGCCGGCCCGCTGCTGCGCGCGCTGCGGATCGATCCGATGCAGGCCTTGCGGCAGGACTAGATTTGGGGAGCGCGCTTTGCGCAGAAGAAGCGGCGTTGAGGCGAGTGATGCGTGTGCGACCGGAAGCGGTGTGCGCCGCCCGTCGCAAGGTTTCTCCCCCTCTCCCCCGACCCCTCCCCCACGAGGGGGGAGGGGAGCGAAAGCCGGCGCGCTGCGCAGCCAGGAGAGGGGCGGACGATTTCGACTCTTCGCGCGGAGAGGGCGGTGACAGTCGAAACCTCACCCACGGGGCAACGGTGACAGCACGCAGCTCGCCCTGTTCAATGACTAAACAAAACCTGGAACCGCCCACGCCATGATCGAACTCAGCGAAATCGAGAAGTCCTACCCGCTGGCTGCCCAGCGCCACTACGTCCTGCGCAAGATCAGCCTGAGCATTGCCGAGGGCGATTTCCTGTCGATCATGGGGCCATCCGGCTCGGGCAAGACCAGCCTGCTCTCGGTGCTGGGCCTGATGGACTCCGACTGGTCGGGCAGCTACCGCTTCGCCGGCACCGACCTGCACACGCTGAAGGAGCGCGCGCGCAAGGACTTCGCGCGCGAGCACATCGGCTTCGTGTTCCAGCACTACCACCTGCTCGACGACCTCACCGTCGCCGAGAACCTTGAGCTGCCGCTGTCCTACCGCAATGTGCGCGGCAGCGAGCGGCAGGCGCGGGTGGCCGAAGTGCTCGACCGCTTCGGCATGGCGGCGCGGCGTGACCTGTATCCGCGCCAGCTCTCCGGCGGCCAGCAGCAGATCGTCGCGGTGGCGCGCGCGGTGATCGCGCGGCCGCGCCTGTTGCTCTGCGACGAGCCCACGGGCGCGCTGCACTCCAGCCAGGGCGAGCAGGTGATGGACCTGCTCGGCGAGTTGAACAAGGAGGGCACCACCATCGTCCAGGTCACCCACAACCCCGAGTACGCCGCGCGCGGATCGCGGCGGGTGGAGCTGCACGATGGCTGGATGAAGCAGGTGGCTTGAGCGCAGGGCGATGCACGGCGAATCCCTACGTTCACCGACGATTCGCACGAATACCCCGCCGCCCCACCACCGTGAGCCATAGGGTGGGCCCTGGCCCACCATGGGCCCGATGCTCGCCCCGGTCATTGATCGAATGCCACGCCCCACGACAACGTGCGAACCCGGCATCGCCACGACAACACCGTTCCCATAGGGTGGGCCCTGGCCCACCATGGGCTCGACGCTCGCCCTGATGCTCCAGCCGACATCGGTGCAAGGCTTGAGCCCCGCTACGCTCACCCACACCGGCGCAAGGCTTGAGCTCACGGTGGGCCAGGGCCCACCCTATGAGTCACGCGTCTCCATGTCGTATCGCGCACCACGCGTTCCTCCAAACCTTCCACGCGTTCCTGCCCCCATGACCTCCCGCATCCTCATCGCCGACGACCAGGCCGACGTGCTGCAGGCCCTGCGCCTGCTGCTGAAATCCGAAGGCCACACCTGCGTCTGCGCGGACGGCCCGCGCGAGGCCATCGAGAAGCTGCGCCGCGAAGCCTTCGACGCCGCGCTGATCGACTTGAACTACACCCGTGACACCACCTCGGGCGAGGAAGGCCTGGCCCTGCTCGCCGAGCTGAAGAAGCTGGCGCCCGAGCTACCGGTGGTGGTGATGACCGCCTGGGGCAGCATCGATCTGGCCGTGCGCGCCATGCGCGAAGGCGCCGGCGATTTCATCGAGAAGCCCTGGGACAACACGCGCCTGCTCAGCATCCTCGCCACCCAGGTCGCGCTGGGCCGCAGCCAGCGCCGCGCCGCCAAGCTCGAAGGCATGCTCAAGCAGGGCGAGGGCGCCGAGCCCTTCATCGCCGAAGCCCCTTCGATGCGCCCCCTGCTCGACCTGCTCGACCGCGTCGCGCCGTCCGATGCCAACGTGCTGATCCTTGGCGAGAACGGCACCGGCAAAGGCCTGCTCGCACGCGAGCTGCACCGCCGCTCGGCGCGGGCCGAAGCGCCGCTGGTCAAGGTCAATATGGGCGGCATCGCCGAGACCGTCTTCGAGTCGGAAATGTTCGGCCACGTGCGCGGTGCCTTTACCGACGCCAAGGCCGACCGCATCGGCCGTTTCGAGCTGGCCGACGGCGGCACCCTGTTCCTGGACGAGATCGCCAACATCCCGCCCAGCCAGCAGCCCAAACTGCTGCGCGTGCTGGAGGACGGCGAGTTGGAGCGGGTCGGCTCCTCGCGCACGCTCAAGGTCGACGTCCGCTTGGTGTCGGCGACCAATGCCGACCTCGCCGACGAGGTCGCCGCCGGCCGCTTCCGCAAGGACCTGCTGTATCGCCTCAACACGGTCGAGCTGCGCCTGCCGCCGCTGCGCGAGCGCCGCGAGGACATCGCCGCCATGGCCCGCGACTTCCTCGCCCGCGCCGCCCAGCGTTACCGCCGCGAGGGTCTGAGCTTCGCGCCCTCGACCCTGCGTGCGCTGGAGCAGCACGCCTGGCCGGGCAATGTGCGCGAGCTGGCGCATGTGATCGAACGTGCCGTGCTGATGGCGCGCGGCAGCGAGATCGACAGTCTCGACCTCGGCAGCGGCAGCGCCGTGGTGGCGGATGCACCCGCCGCCAGTGCGGCCGCACCCGCTTTGAACGGCATGACCCTGGAACAGGCCGAGCAGGCGATGATCCGCAACGCGCTGGATCAATGCCGCGGCAACATACAGCGCGCCGCCGAGGTGCTGGGCTTGAGCCGCGGCGCGCTGTATCGGCGGCTGGAGAAGTACGGCCTGGCGACGGAGGAGTAAGCCATGGGCGCACGCGCCATGCGTCTCGCGCAATCGCAGCGATCTGCGGTTCGGACGCCGCCTGCCGCATTTTCTGCACCCGTCCTCGCGCAGGCGGTGTTCGCCGTGCGCTCCTACGCAGCGCCGAACCACAGCGCAGCGCCCGCATGCTGAAGCCCAACTTCGAGCGCCGCCTGCTGCTCGATGCCGCCCTGCTGTTGCTGCCGGCCGTACTCTGCATCGGCCTGCTGCTGTGGCTGCCCGCCGACACCCTGAGCCGGCTGCGCACGCCGCTGCTGGTCAGCGCCGCCATCGCCAGCCTGCTGCTGGCCCTGCGCCTGAAGCAGCGCGTGGTCTACCCGCTGTACACGCTTGCCAACCTGCTCGAAGCCCTGCGCGAAGGCGACTTCAGCCTGCGCGGTTCGCGCGCCCAGCGCGGCGATGCGATCGGTGAGGTGATCTGGGAGGTCAATGCGCTGTCCGCCACCCTGCGCGAGCAGCGCCTGAAAGTGGAGGAATCGAGCGCGCTGCTGGCCAAAGTGATCGAAGCCATCGACATCGCCCTCTTCAGCTTCGACGCCGATTCGCGCCTGCAGCTGGTCAACGCCGCCGGCCTGCGACTGCTCGGCCGCAGCCACGCGGCTGGCCGCAGTGCCGCCGAACTTGGCTTGGAGGACTGCCTCGCCGTGGAAACCGCCGCGGTGCTGAAGCGCAGCTTTGGCGGCAGCGAAGGCCGCTTCGACGTGCGTCGCTTCCGCTTTCGCTCGGCCGGCCGCCCGCAGGACCTGCTGGTGATCACCGACCTCTCGCGCGCCCTGCGCGAAGAAGAGCGCCAAGCCTGGCAGCGCCTGATCCGCGTGCTCGGCCATGAGCTGAACAATTCGCTGGCGCCGATCAAATCGATGGCCGGCACCCTGGTGCGCGTGCTGGCGCGCGAGCCCCTGCCCGAAGACTGGCGCGAGGACGTCGACGCCGGCCTGCAGGTGATCGGCGACCGTGCCGAAGCCCTGAACCGCTTCATGATCGGCTACACCGCGCTCGCCCGCCTGCCGCCGCCGCAGCGCCGCGAGGTCGAGCTGGCCCCGCTGCTGCGGCGCGTCGCCGCTCTCGAACAGCGCGTGCCGGTCAAGCTCGGCGCCCTGCCCGAGCTACGCTTCGCTGCCGACCCCGACCAGCTGGAGCAGGCGCTGATCAACCTGGTCAAGAACGCCGCCGAGGCCAGCCTGGCCCAGCATGGTGGCGTCGAAATCCGCGCCCGCGCCGAAGGCAGCCAGGTGCACATTGAAATCCTCGACGAGGGCCTGGGCCTGTCCGGCAGCGACAACCTGTTCGTGCCCTTCTTCACCACCAAGCCCGGCGGCTCCGGCATCGGCCTGGTGCTGGCCCGCCAGATCATCGAAGGCCATGGCGGGCGGCTGACGCTGCGCAATCGCGATGATGCTCGCGGCTGTCGGGCGGAGGTGTGGCTGGAGAGCGGGGATTCGGGATTGGGGAGTGGGGATTGAGCTGCCGAATGCTGCGGCGACCGTTGGCCGCGCGGCGTTTGCGCACTGGATGTGTCGGGTACGCGTGGAACCGGGCGAACGCGCCGGCGTAAACCCTCTGCGCAGAAGCGCGCGCAGCAACCGGATCGACACGCGGAATTCGCGAAGCGCGGCCTAGGCTTGCCGCCGCCTGAGTCTGGTGGCGTGGTCGCAATCCGCCTCACCGCACTCCGACACGGACCGCAACGCGGACCGCCACCCACGAGTGAGCCAGGCTGCCGTTGCCACGGCCCTCGGCTTCATGGCGAACGGGCCCGCAGTCGGCACAGCCTCAACACCATCGCCTGGCCGGGCTCAGCCCGACCCACACAGCCGGGCCCGCAGCAGCCGGTCGCATTCACCAACTCATCAAGGAGCAAACAAATGACCACGCGACAACGGATGATCGCGCTTGCGCTGACGCTCGCGCTCGGCGCCCCGGCGGCAGCGGGCGCACAGGACATTGGCTTCAACTACATCGAGGGCGGCATCGTCGGCGCCTTCGTCAACGACGTGGAGGGCGCTGGTACCTTCACGGGCAGCGGCACCCCGCTCGAGCTCGAAGCGGATGCAGGTGGCGGTGTTTTCATCGGTGGCGCATGGCAGTTCAGCGAGAACATGCACGTGTTCGGCGAGTACTCCAACGCCGGCCAGGAGCTGGAGGTCAGAGGCGGCCCCGAGACGATCGATGGTGAGTTCGACGTCGTGCGCTGGCGCATCGGCGTCGGCTATGCGCACGCGCTTTCGCCGCGCACCAGTCTCTACGGGCGCCTCAGCTTGGACAGCGCCGAGCTGAAGAATCTAGAAGTCGCCAACTTCCGTTTCCCGGCCGACGGCGCCGAAGATGGCTTTGGCAGCGAGGTCGGCGTGATCTGGGCAGCGAGCCCGAGCGTCCACCTGCAGGGCCACGCGCGCTACACCTCGGTGGGCGACGTCGCCACCGAGGGCTCCGATGTCTTCGACGCCGACGTCCTGGTCGGCCTGAGCGGCCGCTGGTACGTCCGTCCCAAGGTCGCAGTATTCGCCGGCTACGAGCTGGGCAAGATCACGACCTTGAGCGTGGGTGCGCGCTACGCGTTCTGATGCGGCCAACGCGCGTATCCAATGCGCTTGCCGCCTGCCTCGCGAGGTCAGCTTGACTTCGCGGGGTGGAGGTTGGTGAGGTGGGTTGATCGGGAATCCGGGGCCTTTATCGGTAAGGCCCCGCGGGCTGCCGACGAGGCGCACCCCGAGAGAAACTGCACCCTTGGGACTCGCTAGCCGCCCCGCGAAGACTGGCTGTGTGCAGGAGCGAGCTCGTCGCGACCCGCAGGGTGGACACAGAGCGGCGGCCGCGGTCGCCCGCGAGCGCGCACCTGCCGACAGCGCGAGCGTGTGAGCCCTGCTCTCGTGAAGCACACCCGATCCACCGCGCCGGGCTGGGAAGCGCTCAACAAGCAGACCTCTCGCCCGACCTCCCTCACCGTCGCCCCCGCGAAGGCGGGGGCCCAGATGCGAGGCCCCGATTCTGGAAACCCGTCCCTGCCTCCGCGAGGACAGGCTCCTCGCGGGGATGACGAACCGATGTTTCTTGAAGAACACCCGATCCGCGACGCGGGGCTGGGAAGCGCTCAAGACCCCGACGGGCTCAGGCACGCCTTCATCAAGCAGATCAGGACGGTCGTCGCTGCCGCGCTGGCAGAGCGGCGCCGGGAGCAGCTGCGCGTTCGTGAGGAAGACGACAGCCGCGTGGGCTGTCACTGTAATCTCGGGCCGCTTTGCGTTGGCGCTTGCGCAGGAGTGAGTCGCTGCGGAGGTTCGATGTGCCAGTCCACACTCCATTCTTGTTCGATGACACGAAGTGCTCCGCATGAGTGAACGAAGCTCGGGCGCGAGAGGCGAGGCGGAGTCGCCGCTGCATGGCGCCGCGTGGTGCAACGAGTGGCGGCGCCTTCGTCGCCTGGTTTCGCGCGGGCACGATGTCAATTTCCGAGATGACATCGGCGAGACCCCGCTGCACGGCGCGGCGGCTTGGGGCAACCGCACGGCGGTGCGCACCTTGCTGAAGCTCGGCGCACGGCATGATCTGGTGTCGACCGACGGCATGACCGCGCTGCACTGGGCTGCGGGTTGGGGGAATCTCGGTGTTGTGCGTGCGCTTGTTCGTGCGGGTGCGGACACGAAGATCCCGGATGCTCATGGACTCACGCCCGCGCAGCTCGCGGCCTCACGCGGCAAGGCGAAGGTCGCTGCGTGGCTCGCGGCTCTGGACGCTTGAAGGTAAAGGCGCGCGCTGGGTTGCTTCCAATGCGCAGGAAGCGCCTCGGGCGCCGTCGATGTCAGCATGTCGCTCACGCCAAAGGCTGGCGCCAAGGAGGACTCAGGTGGATCTGGCTACGAAATCGGACGCTGACATCCTGTCGGTCGCCAACCCCATCATGGACAACCTGATGGAGGCATCCACGGCCGTCGACTACGACCGGCACATCCGCGACTTCACCGATCGCCTCAAGCAGCGCCTGTCCAGGCAGCAGCTGGAGTGGATCTGTCAGGACTGCCAGAGCAGCAAGGGCCACTTCGCCGAGCGGGAGTTCGTCGCGGTCTTCCGTCGCCCGGATTCGGTCGCGGTGGTCTGGAAGCAGCGCTTCACCCGGCAGCCCGGTGACTTTGTGGCCGAGATGGTGCTGCTGCAGCAGGGCGGCCGCTATCTGGTCGACCATGTCATGGTGTTCTAGGTGGCTTCACTCGGTCGTTTGCGATGCTGCGTCCTTGCCCTATCCCCAATCCCAACCCGGGCATTGAGCCCCGCTTGAGACAGCCCCGGCACGCTGACGTCACTGGTTCAACGACGGAGGCTCGGACATGTGGCGCAGGCGATGGGTGCGATGGGTGGCGGGCTTGGCTGCGGTGCCGCTGCTGCTGGTTTTGGGCCTCTGGGTCTGGTGGGCGGGCATCGACTTCAGCCACAGCGTCGCCAATCCGCAGGCGACGCGCGCCGATCTTGCCTGGCTGCCGACGGGGCCGGCGCCGACACGCGGCCGCATCCTTGCGGTGCTGACCAGTGCCGAGCGCACCCTGGTCGGTCAGGGGCGCGCTGGCTTCGAGCTCACCGAGCTGTCGCGCGCCTGGTGGGTGTTCGAGGCCGCGGGCTTCGAGGTCGAACTGGCCAGTCCCGAGGGCGGGGCGCCGCCCAAGGTGGTCGACACCGATGATGCGGTGGATGCCGACTACGCCTTCCTCAACGAGTCGCGCACGCGTGAAGCGATCGAGCACACGCTGCGCCTCGACGCGGTCGATCCGGCCCGCTACGACGCCGTCTATGTGGTCGGGGGCAAGGGTGCGATGCTGGACCTGCACGGCAACGCAGCGCTGAAGCGCATCCTCGCCGAGGTCTACACCCGCGGCGGCGTGATCAGCGCCGTCTGCCACGGCCCGGCGGCCCTGCTTGGCGTCGAGATCGCGCCGGGGAAGACCCTGCTGCAGGGCCGCAGCGTCACCGGCTTCAGCAACGCCGAGGAGCTGTTCCTGATGGAGGACCCCGTGCAGCGCCTGGGCTTTCTGCTGCAGGATGCGCTGGCCGATGAGGGCGAGTTCAGCGAGGCGCCGATGTACCTCGAGCATGTGGTGGTGGATGGTCGCGTCATTACCGGCCAGAACCCGTGGTCGACCTGGGCGCTCGCCGAGGCGACGGTGCGAGCGCTCGGCGTGGAGCCCGCCGTGCGTCCGCGCAGCAGCGAAGAGCGCGCGGTCGATCTGCTGCAGCGCCTGCACGCCGAGGGCTACGACGCCGCGCGCGCCGCCAAGCCGGGGCTCGGGCCGGTCGATAACCGCCTGCTGCTGATGCACGGCCTGATCGCTTCGATGCGCGGCGAGTACAAGCGCATGTTCGATCTGATGCGGCTTGCGCGTGCCTGAGCGGCCCAAGGAGCGCCTGCGCGTGCCCGAGCGTCCGCCAGAGCTTCTGCGCGTGCTGCTGGTCGAGGATGACCTCGACATCGCAGCGGGCCTGGTCGACTACTTCGAGGCGCGCGGCATCGAGGCCGAGCATGCCTTCAACGCCCGCGAGGCGCAGGCGCGTCTGCTCGAGGGCCGCTTCGACCTCTGGCTGTTCGATGTGCAGCTGCCCGGCGAGGACGGCTTCAGCCTGTGTCGCCGGCTCAAGGCGCTGCAGCCCGACAGTGCGCCGGTGCTGTTCTTGACCGCTCGTGGCGCGCTCGCCGATCGGCTGGCCGGTTTCGAGGCCGGCGCGCTCGACTACGTGATCAAGCCCTTCGAGCCGGCCGAACTGGTTGCGCGCATTCGTGCACTGGCGAAGCACGTGCCGGCGCGCGCGGGCGGCTGGATCGTGGTCGATGACTGGCGCCTCGACCCGCAGCGCGGCTTGCTCGAGCGTGCCGGTACGCAGCTGCAGCTTTCGGCGTCTGCGGCCCGACTGCTTCGCCGCCTGCTGCAGGCCAGCCCCGGCTGCGTCAGCCGCGCCGAGTTGGGCGAAGCGCTGTGGGGTGAGGCGGGCGAGGACGACGACCTGCGCACCCATCTCTACGCCCTGCGCCGCAGCCTGCGCGAGGCTTTCGGCGAGGCCCCCATCCACAGTGAGCGCGGCCTCGGCGTGCGCTTCGGCGGAACCGCATGAGGCCGCGCTCGCTCAAGCGTGTGTTGGGCGTGCAGTGGGCGCTGTTCGGCGGTGCGCTGCTGCTGGGCCTGTGCACGCTGGCTGCAGTGGCGCTGTACGTGCTGGAGGACAGCTTCATCGACGCCCGCCTGTTGGCGGCCGAGCGCGCCCTGGCCGGGGAGCGTGAACCGCTGCCGCAGGTGCAGCTGTGGCGGCTCGACGCGTTCCCGGCAGCGAAGCGGGAGCGCCTCGCCGCGCTGAAGCCCGGGGCGCTGCGCGAGTTCCGCCTCGACAAGGACCGCTATGTGCATCTGCGCGCGCTGGCGGCCGATGCCGAGGGGCCGCGCTTCCTCGTGTTCAATGCGCAGGAGGAAATGCGCGTCAGCGAAGCCCTGTGGCGGGCCGCGCCGGTGCTTGCCGTGCTGCTCGCGATTCTGCTGCTGCATGCCGCCTGGCTCGCGCGGCGCTTTGTTGGCCGCATCGAGGGCGCGGCCACGGGTCTGCTGCAGGCGCTGGAGCGCGAGCCCAGTGCGTCGTCGCTGCGTAACGCGGCCGATACCCAGCCTGTCGCCGAGTTCCAGCGCTTTGGCCATGCACTGGCCGATGCCCTGGATGCGCGGCTTGCGGCCTTGAAGCGTGAGGAGGAGACCCTGCGCTTTCTCGCCCATGAGCTGCGCACGCCGCTGCAGAGTGCGCGGCTCGCCATGGCGGCGCTGGGTGAACAGATCGAAGCGCCCGCGGAGGCTCGCCTGCGTCGTGCCCTGCAGCGGCTGGAGCGCGCCAGCGCGGCGGTGCTGTGGCTGGGCGAGTCGACGCCGGTCGCCGAGGCCCTCGACGTGGAGCCGATGCTCTCGACGCTCGTTGACGAGTTCGCCCCGCTGGCCTCAAGGCGCGGCCAGCACTTCGTGCTCGCGGGCGATGCGGACGTGCGCTGGGCGCTGCCCCCGGCGGGCATCGAGGCTGTGCTGGGCAATCTGTTGGTCAACGCGATCCAGCACGGCGCGCCGGGCGCGATCGAGATCCAACTGGACGCCGAGCGGATCGCGTTCCGGAACGCGGTCCCTGGGGGCGAGAGCCACTCGGGCTTCGGCCTGGGCCTTGAACTGGCACGTCGGCTGCTGGCGAAGATCGAATGGACACTGGTGGCGCGCATCGACCGCGCTGCTGCGGAGCTCATCTTGTGTCCCATGGCGAAGACTGCCGGCGTGTGATCCGTTCCGGTCCAGGGTCGCCTGCGCTTGCGCAGGAAAGCGGGGTGGCGCACTCAGGGTTGCGCTACGCGAAGGGGCTTGGTGCGCGACACGCGCACCCTATGCGCACGTCTGGGCTGGCTTGTTTGGCGCGCGGCGTCAATCGAATCCGTAGGGTGCGCATGTCGCGCGCCGATCGCTATGGGCCGCGCCGTGCGTGCGTCGAGCTCCTTGCGTCAGATCTGCCATAGAACCCTCGATTGAGCCTCGCTTGAGGTGCGCAGCGCAGCCTTCACCTGCCGCGACTGGTGCGGCCATCGGCAAGGACTGCACATGGATCAGCACACCGCGCGCTGTGCGACTGTAGAAGGTGAGCGTCTTCCAACCCGGGTCAAAGGCGAATGGCGCGCCTTCCTTGCACGCATGCTGCGTCACCCGCGCATCGTCGGTGCTATTGCGCCTTCCAGCGAAGCGCTGGCTCGGGCGATGCTCAGGGCCGCAATGCCGCTGCAGGGGGCAGTGCTGGAGCTCGGCGCCGGCACCGGTGTATTCAGTCGCACCCTGCTGCGGGCGGGCTTGGCGCCCGAGGCGCTATACGTGGTCGAGCGTCTGCCCGAATTCGCCGCAGCCCTGCGCTCTCAACTCCCCGCGGTGCAGGTGATGGAACTTGATGCGGCCGAGCTGCAGCCCGCGCAGTTCGCACACGCGCCGGTCACAGTGGTGTCTGGCCTGCCGCTACGCGCGATGAGCGAGACTCAGGTCGAGGCGATTCTGCGGGCCGTGCTCGATTGCTGCCGGCCGGATCTGCGCTTTGTTCAATTCAGCTACGGATGGCGCTGCCCGGTGCCTGGGTCGATCCGGGCGCGTCTGGGTCTGCGCGCCGAGCGCATGCGCTGGGTGCCATGGAATCTTCCGCCGGCCTGGGTGTGGCGGCTGCAGCGTGACGCGGCTGCAGGGTAGTGCGTCGCAAGCCGTCTGCCGCCGGCGGCGGCGCCAGCGTTCGCGCCTCTCGAAAGCGGGCGTGCTGAAGCCTGGGCGGCCGGACCGGAACGCGCCGAATCAGCCCAGCGCGTCCTGCACCGTCAGCCACTCTTCCTCGAGCGCATCGCGTTCACCGCGCAGCTTGCCTTGGGTCTGTACCAGCTTCTGGATCTCGGCCTTGTCGCCGGCATAGAGCGCCGGGTCAGCCAGGCGGCTGTCGATCTCCACCAGCTCGCGGCCGATCTTCTCCAGCCGTGTTTCGATGGCCTTGATGCGGTTGCGCAGCGGCTTCTCGCGCTCGCGCTGCTCGGCGGCGCTGCGGCGGCGGTCGGCCTTCGATTCGCTTGATTCGCCCTCGGATTCGATGGGCTTGGCCACGCCGGCGGTAATGGCCGAGGCGCCCTTGCGCAGCCAGGCCGCGTAGTCGTCCAGGTCGCCCTCGAAGGGCGCGACCTGGCCGTCGGCCACGCGCCACCAGCTGTCGCAGACCAGCCCCAGAAGATGTCGGTCGTGGCTGACCAGCAGGATGGCGCCCGGAAACTCGGCCAGCGCATCGGCCAGAGCCTCGCGCATGTCGAGGTCGAGGTGGTTGGTGGGCTCGTCGAGCAGCAGCAGGTTGGGCTTGCGCCAGGCGATCAGGGCCAGCGCCAGGCGCGCGCGCTCGCCGCCGGAGAAGCCGTCGACCGGCTCGAACACGCGGTCGCCGGCGAAGTTCCAGCCGCCCAGGTAGGCGCGCAGCTGGGCCTCGCCCACGCCTGCCGCGATCTCGGCCAGATGCTGCAGCGGGCTGTGGCCTTCGGTGAGCTGCTCGACCGTGTGCTGGCTGAAGTAGCCGATGTTGAGTTCGAGGTGCGCCGCGCGTTCGCCCTTGAGGGGGGCGATCTCGGCGGCGAGGTTCTTCACCAGGGTCGACTTGCCGGCGCCATTGCGGCCGAGCAGGCCGATGCGGTCGCCGGGCTCCAGGCTGAACTTCACCCCGCGCAGGATGGTGGTGTCGCCATAGCCGGCGTCGACCTGGTCCAGCCGCAGCAGGGGCGTGGGCAGCTTGGCCGGCTCGGCGAAGCTGAACTCGAAGCCGCGCTCGGCGCGCACGGCCTCGGTGCCGGCCAGCTTCTCCAGGCGCTTGACCCGCGACTGCGCCTGCTTGGCCTTGCTGGCCTTGGCCTTGAAGCGGTCGATGAAGGCCTTGAGCTTGGCGCGCTCGGCCTGCTCGCGCTCGAAGGCGATCTGCTGCTGGCGCAGCTGCTCGGCGCGCTGGCGTTCGAAGCTGGTGTAGTCGCCGCTGTACAGACGCCCGGTGCCGCTGTGGAGGTGCAGGGTGTGGGTGGCGATGCCGTCGAGGAACTCGCGGTCGTGCGAGATCACCAGCACGGTACCGGCGAAGCGCTTCAGCCATTCCTCCAGCCACAGCACGGCGTCGAGGTCGAGGTGGTTGGTGGGCTCGTCGAGCAGCAGCAGGTCGGCGGGCGTCATCAGCGTGCGCGCGAGGTTCAGGCGCACCCGCCAGCCGCCGGAGAAGCTTGCCACCGGGCGATCGTGGGTATCGGCCGGAAATCCGAGCCCGTGCAGCAGGCGGCCGGCGCGAGCGCGGGCGTCGTAGCCGCCGAGTTCCTCGATGCGCTGGTGCGCGGTCGCCGCGGCCTCATGGTCGCCGCGGGCTTCGGCTTCGCTGGCCGCGCGCAGGGCCTCCGCGACAGGCCTGTCGCCACCGAGCACGAAGTCGAGCGCGGGGTCGGGCAAGGAGGGCGTTTCCTGGGCGACGGCCGCCATGCGCAAGCCGCCGGGCAGGTCGATATCGCCGGCGTCCGGCTCCAGTTCGCCCTGGACGGCGGCGAACAGGGTGGATTTGCCGCAGCCATTGCGGCCGATCACGCCCACCCGCCAGCCGGCGTGCAGGGCGGCATCGAGGCCGGAGATCAGCAGGCGTTCGCCGCGGCGCAGGGCGAGGTTACGGAAGGCGATCATGGGCAGCAGCGGCTCGCGCGATCGACAGGCCAGAAAGAACAAAGGCCGGAACTCGCGTTCCGGCCTTTGTGAATGGTGGCTCCCGAGGCCCGACTCGAACGGGCGACCCTCTGATTAACAGTCAGATGCTCTAACCGGCTGAGCTACTCGGGAACAGAGCCGCGCATTGTAGTCAGTCCGCGGCCGCGGTCAAGCCCTCTCTTGCGCGAGTCCCCCTCAGCCGCAGCCACCGCCGATCGACTCCGGGCGGGCCTGCCGCAGGCGTCCGGTGTTGTTCAGCACCAGCGCGCCCAGCAGGCGGCCGTCCTCGCTGCAGATGCGCAGGCTCAGGTTGCTGGCACCGCTGCCGCCATTGGGCCGGAACATCGCCATCGGTCGCTGCGCGCTGCTGCGGACGCGCAGGCGCGGCGAGGATTCGCGCTGCACGCGTTCGATCGCCTCGCCAGCATCACGCGCACCGTTGCGATTGGAGTCGACGAACACCAGCCAGCCGTCGTCCCAGACCCCGCCGCTGCGACAGCTCAACCCGTCGGAAGTCGGGCAGATCGCCGCCGGCCGGCCGCGGGTTACGGCCAGAGTTCGAGCGTGATGGAACCCGCCCATCAGCTGGTGCTGCGCGGCGATGAAGCCCTGCCGTTCGATCATCTGGCGGAAACTCGGCAGGGCAATGCCGAGCACGATGCCAGCCACGGTTATCGTCATCAGCAGCTCGATCAGGCTGAAGCCCCTGATCGAGCGATACGCGAATCCGATACGCATAAGGACAGCCTCCCCGAAACGTCGGCGGCGAAGGGCCGCGCTCGACGGAGCACAGTGTCGGCAGCGGCTCGTCTCGGCGGAATCGGAAGCGGCTCCGCGTGCGGGTAGGAGTTTTGCCAATGCGTGTTTGGGAAGCCTCGGAGTGGCCTGGCCCTCCGCTGGCCTCACGCTGCTGTCAGTACAGTGTCAGCATCCGGGAGCCAGACTTGCGCGGTTCGCCTGCAGCGCCGAGCCTCGGCAGATTCCCGATTCCCGATTCCCGAACCCCGATCCAGCCAGAGGCCCATGAACCGTCCGGAAGCCGCCAACATCCCCTTCGAACTTGTCTCGCCCTACCAGCCCTCGGGCGATCAGCCGCTGGCGATCGCGCGCCTGGTCGAAGGTTTCGAGGATGGGCTCGCGCACCAGACCCTGCTGGGCGTGACCGGCTCGGGCAAGACCTACACCATCGCCAATGTCATCGCGCAGATCCAGAAGCCCACCCTGGTGCTGGCGCCAAACAAGACGCTGGCCGCCCAGCTCTACGGCGAGTTCAAGCAGTTCTTCCCGAACAACGCGGTCGAGTACTTCGTCAGCTATTACGACTACTACCAGCCCGAGGCCTACGTTGTTTCCAGCGACACCTTCATCGAAAAGGACAGCTCGATCAACGAGCACATCGAGCAGATGCGGCTGTCGGCGACCAAGGCCCTGCTGGAGCGACGTGATGCGCTGATCGTCGCCTCGGTGTCTGCGATCTACGGTCTGGGCGATCCCAACGAATACTTCCAGATGGTGCTGCACATGGTGCGCGGCGAGCGCATCGACCAGCGCGAGCTGATCCGCCGCCTGACCGAGCTGCAGTACACCCGCAACGAGTTCGACCTGCGCCGCGGCACCTACCGCGTGCGCGGCGAGGTCATCGACGTGCATCCGGCCGAGAGCGACAGCGAGGCCGTGCGCATCGAGCTGTTCGATGGCGAGATCGAGCAGATCGCGCTGTTCGACCCGCTGACCGGCGAGGTGCAGCGGCGCATCCCGCGCTACACGATCTATCCCAAGACCCACTACGTCACCACGCGGCGCACCGTGCTGGAGGCGATGGAGGCGATCAAGGTCGAGCTGGCCGAGCGGCTGGAGTGGTTCTACGCCAACAACAAGCTGCTGGAAGCCCAGCGCCTGCAGCAGCGCACCACCTTCGATCTGGAAATGATGGGCGAGATTGGCTTCTGCCAGGGCATCGAGAACTACTCCAGGCACCTGACCGGGCGCATGCCGGGCGAGGCGCCGCCCTGCCTGTTCGACTACCTGCCGCCGGATGCGCTGCTGGTGGTCGACGAATCGCACGTGACTGTTCCGCAGATCGGCGGCATGTACAAGGGCGACCGCGCGCGCAAGGAAACCCTGGTGGAGTACGGCTTCCGCCTGCCCAGCGCGCTCGACAACCGGCCGCTGAAGTTCGAGGAATGGGAGCGCCGCGCGCCACGCAGCATCTTCGTCTCGGCGACGCCGGCCAAGTACGAGCTGGAGAAGTCGCACGGCAACATCGTCGAGCTGGTGGTGCGGCCGACCGGCCTGGTGGATCCCGAGGTGGAAGTGCGGCCGGTGCGCACCCAGGTCGACGACCTGCTGTCGGAGATCCACGAGCGGGTCGGCTGGGGCGATCGTGTGCTGGTCACCACGCTCACCAAACGCATGGCCGAGAACCTCACGGAGTACCTCGGCGAGCACGGCTGCAAGGTGCGCTACCTGCACGCCGACGTCGACACCGTCGAGCGCATGGAGATCATCCGCGACCTGCGCCTCGGCGTGTTCGACGTGCTGGTCGGCATCAACCTGCTGCGCGAGGGCCTGGACATGCCGGAAGTCTCGCTGGTCGCCATCCTCGACGCCGACAAGGAGGGCTATCTGCGCTCGGCGCCTTCGCTGATCCAGACGATCGGCCGCGCCGCCCGCAACCTGCGCGGCAAGGCCATCCTCTACGCCGACCGCATCACCGGCTCGATGGAAACCGCGATGGGCGAAACCGCCCGCCGTCGCGAAAAGCAGATCGCCTACAACGCCGAGCACGGCATCACGCCCAAGACCATCGTTTCGCGCATCACCGATGTCATGGAGGGCGCACGCAGTGAGCCGTCCGAGGCCAAGAAGGGCCGCGGCCGCACGACCGCCAGCGAACGCCGCGTCGCCGAGCCGCGCGACGACTACAGGCAGATGAATCCCGAGCAGATCGGCGCCGTGCTGAAGAAGCTCGAGGCGCAGATGTACAAGCACGCCAAGGACCTCGAGTTCGAGGAAGCCGGCAAGATCCGCGACGAGATCCGCCGCATCAAGTCCGAAGGGCTGGTGGGGTGAGACGGCGCGTTTGCGCGGCATGCCGCGCGCGCCGTCGAACGCCCGAGCGCTGTGCGCGAGGGCCGGGGCCGAAGGCAGACGGCGCGTTTGCGCGGCATGCCGCGCGCGCCGTCGAACGCCCGAGCGCTGTGCGCGAGGGCCGGGGCCGAAGGCAGACGGCGCGTTTGCGCGGCATGCCGCGCGCGCCGTCGAACGCCCGAGCGCTGTGCGCGAGGGCCGGGGCCGCAGGCAGACGGCGCGTTTGCGCGGCATGCCGCGCGCGCCGCTTGATAGGGTGGGCCCTGGCCCACCATGGGCGAGACTCTCGCCTCGGTAGTGCTCCGCCGCAGGCGTGGCGTGGCGTTGCATCGATCAACATCAACAGGCTTGGCGAGCCTGCAGGCCATGGTGGGCCAGGGCCCACCCTATGCGGAGCGGTTGGGCCAGGGAGACCCTTTGCAGAGCCCGATGGTCTCGGGCTCGCGTCAAGTCGATTTGCGCCCCGTCCCTGCGCCTGCACCGTGCGCCCGGAACGGCGCTGGCATACTCCGCGGCCTCCAAGCTGCAAGTCCACGCACACGTGATCACCGCCGCCGAATTCGATTCGCTCGCCGCCCAGGGCTACAACCGCATCCCGCTGGTGCGCGAGCTGCTGTCCGATCTCGACACGCCGCTGTCGGTCTACCTGAAGCTGGCCGATGGGCCGTACTCCTACCTGTTCGAGTCGGTGCAGGGCGGCGAGAACTGGGCGCGCTATTCGATCATCGGCCTGCCGGCGCGGCGCGTCTTCAGCCTGCGCGGCAATACGCTCAGCGTCGAGGACTGCGGAGCGGTGGTCGAGACCCGAGAGCTGTCCGATCCGCTGGCCGAGATTGAAGCCCTGCGCGCCTCGTTCAAAGTGCCGAAGCTCGCGGGCCTGCCGGCCTTCACCGGCGGCCTGGTCGGTTACTTCGGTTTCGAGACGATCGCCTGGATCGAGCCGCGCTTCGCGGCCTCCGACACGCCCGACATGCTGGGTACGCCGGATGCGCTGCTGATGCTGAGCGAGGAAGTCGCGGTCTTCGACAACCTGCACGGCAAGCTCTTCCTGGTCGTGCACGTCGATACCGCCGAGCCGCAGGCCTATGCGCGCGGTGTGCGCCGGCTGGATGCACTCACCCATCGCCTGCGCATGGGCGCGCCGAGCTATCCGGAAGTGCTGGACCCGTCGACGGTCTCCGAGGCCGATTTCGTCAGCGGCTTCACCAAGGAGGGCTTTCTCGCCGCGGTCGATCGCTGCAAGGACTACATCCGCGCCGGTGACATCTTCCAGGTCGTGCTGTCGCAGCGCATGTCGATCCCGTTCAAGGCACGGCCGGTGGATGTGTACCGCGCGCTGCGCGCGCTGAACCCTTCGCCCTACATGTACTTTCTCGATCTCGGCGGTACCCAGATCGTCGGCTCCTCGCCGGAAATCCTGGTGCGTCTGGAGCAGGGCCGCATCACCTTGCGCCCGATCGCCGGCACCCGCCCGCGTGGCGCCACGCCTGAAGAAGACGCGGCGCTGGAAGCCGATCTGCTGGCCGACCCCAAGGAGCGCGCCGAGCACCTGATGCTGATCGATCTTGGCCGCAACGATGTCGGCCGCGTCGCCAGGACCGGCAGCGTCAGCCTGCCCGACCAGTTCATCATCGAGCGCTATTCGCACGTGATGCACATCGTCAGCCAGGTCGAGGGCGATCTGGCCGAGGGTCTGGATTTCGGCGACGTGCTGCGTGCGACCTTCCCGGCCGGCACGGTCAGCGGCGCTCCCAAGATCCGCGCGCTGGAGGTCATCCAGGAGCTGGAGCCGGTCAAGCGCAACATCTATTCGGGCGCCGTGGGCTACCTCGGCTGGCATGGCGATGCCGACACCGCAATCGCCATCCGCACCGCGGTGATCCAGGACGGTCGCCTGCACGTGCAGGCCGGCGCCGGCATCGTCTTCGACTCCGATCCGGAGAAGGAGTGGGAGGAGACGCTCAACAAGGGGCGCGCCCTGTTCCGCGCGGTGGCGCGGGCGGCGGGAGGGCTGTAGCGCCGCACGTTGGGGGGCGCTGCGAACACGCGACATGCGAAGTAGTCGGTATGTCACGCGTCGACGGGCGTGGGTCCTTGAGCGTCGCGGTGCGTCGCAGGCGCACCCTACGCACATGATGCTTGGGGCATTGATGTGCGCAACGTGTCCCAAGACTCGTAGGGTGCGCCTGTGGCGCACCAAGGCCGAAGCCATTGTCCAAAGCAGCCCGGTTGTTCCAGTGCACGGCTCACCGCGCACTTTCACGCGGGCGATGCTGCCCGGCGCGCCGCAGGCGCGCCTACACCATCACCCGCCCATGCACCCGCGCGATCCGTGGCCGCACGCGCCAGCGCTTCTCGCCTTCGGTGCGCTCGAACAGCCGATAGCGGGGCAGGGCGCCCCCGTGCAGATGCAGGGTGATCGCCCAGTTCTGGCTGCTGAGATTGCGACAGCGGTGGGCCAGGTTCTCGCTACGCTCGAACCACAGCGCATCGCTTTCGCCCAGCCAGGTGATCTTGCGCTGGCTGGGCGGCTCGCCGTCGCCGCCGATGGCGTATTCCTGTACCTCCAGCGAACCCTGCAGGACGAGCTCCATGCCGTAGTCACCGCTCATCGAATTGACTGGCGTGACGTGGCCAGGCGGCCAAATCAGGAGGGTGGCGCTGAAGGCCGGGCGCTTGGAGTCGAGGATCAGCAGGCGGGTGAAGCCCCGTTTGGCGCGGCCGCGCAGGCCGTTCAGCTGCTGCTCGTAGCGGCCGTCCGACCCGAGATGCACCAAGGCGCCAAGCTCGCGGGCCAGCCAGGCCAGATCGGGCTTGGGACCGCGGATGCCCTCTTCCAGCACCGAACGCAGCAGGGAAACCAGTCGCGGTGTGCGTGCCATGGAGCGCTCCTTGCGCATGACCGGCTCATAGGAGACCACCCGCGGCGTTAAACCCCCGGTAAGCCGGTGTCGACTTGATGTTTGTTTACGCCGGCGCATTCATCCGCGACCGGCCAAACGCACAGCCCCCGCTCGGGGCGGGGGCTGTGGGTTGCTGCTTGAACGGCTTGGACTCAGGCCGCCTGGTCCAGCCCCTTGGCGCGACGTCGCGCCATCGCCGCGGATTCGAGATCGGCCGGATCGAAGTCGTCGACGCCGATCACGTCCTCGATCAGCACCCGGACCTCGCGCAGCAGATTGACCTCCTCCGCACTGAGCACACCCTTCAGGCGCGCCTCGTTGAGCTGCTCGTCGGCGTCCAGCGCACTGATTTCGCCGGCCTTGATCGCCTTGACCAGCTTGCGCTCGACCGGCTCGGCGGCGATCACGCGCGGCAGGGCGGCATTGACGCGACCCGCCGGGTTGTTCTCGCAGGGCGTGATGAACACGCCCTCGCACAGGCGGTCGCGGGTATCGGACGGGGTCATCAGCAGGGCAGCGGCGCGGTGGCCGAGGCGATCCGACGGCGCCTGCGCGCGGCGGCCCCAGGGGAAGACCAGCAGCCACAGCGCCCAGCCGACCGGACGGATCGGGAAGTTGCGCAACGCCGCCGAAAGGGCGAGCTCGATGCGGTGGTTGATGTCGAACATCGCCCAGGCCAGCAGGGGCTGGTCGCCAGCGGGCTGGCCGTTGTCCTCATAGCGCTTCAGGATCGCCGAGCCGATGTAGAGCAGGCTGAGCACGTCGCCCAGGCGGCCCGACAGGCTTTCCTTGAACTTGAGCTTGCCGCCCAGGGTGAGCATCGAGGTGTCGGCCACCAGCGCCAGGTTGGCCGAGTAGCGGTTCATGCGGCGATAGAACCGGCGCGTGTAGGCGTCACCCGGCACCAGGCCGATGCGCGCGCCGGTCAGGCCAAGGATCAGGCTGCGCGCCGCGTTGGAGATCGCGAAGCCGATATGGCCGAACAGGGTGCGGTCGAAATCCTTCAGCCGGGTCGCCGGATCCGGATGCTGGGCAGCCTGCATTTCCTTCAGCACCCAGGGATGGCAGCGGATCGCGCCCTGTCCGAAGATCATCATGCTGCGGGTGAGGATGTTGGCGCCCTCGACGGTGATCGAGATCGGCGAACCCTGCCAGGCGCGGCCCAGGTAGTTGCGCGGCCCGAGGATGATCCCCTTGCCGCCGTGCACGTCCATCGCGTCCTTGATGACTTCGCGATAGGTCTCGGTGGCGTGGTACTTGGCGATCGCCGACGGCACCGAGGGCTTCTCGCCGCGGTCCACGGCGGCGGCGGTGGATTCGGACAGGGCGCTGATCGCATACGCGCGGCCGGCAATGCGTGCCAGGGCTTCTTCAACGCCCTCGAAGCGACCGATCGGCAGGCCGAACTGCTTGCGGATGCGCGCATAGGCGCCGGTGACGAGCGCTCCCATCTTGACGCCGGCGGTGCCGGCCGAGGGCAGCGAGATCGCGCGGCCCACCGACAGGCATTCAACCAGCATGCGCCAGCCTTCGCCGATCATCTTCTCGCCGCCGATCAGTGCCGACAGCGGCAGGAACACGTCCTTGCCGCGGACAGGGCCGTTCTGGAAGGGCACGTTCAGCGGGAAGTGGCGGCGGCCGATTTCCATGCCTGGCGTGTTGCGTGGGATCAGCGCGAGCGTGATGCCGCGATCCTTCTCGTCGCCCAGCAGGCCATCGGGATCGTGCAGACGGAAAGCGAGGCCCACGACGCTCGCGACCGGGGCCAGGGTGATGTAGCGCTTGTCGAAGGTGAGCCGCACGCCGACGACCTTGGCGCCTTCCCACTCGCCTTCGCAGACGATGCCGTAGTCGGGCAGCGAGGTCGCGTCAGAACCGGCCGACGGCCCGGTCAGCGCGAAGCAGGGAATCTCGCGGCCATCGGCCAGGCGCGGCAAGTAGTGGTTCTTCTGCTCGTCGGTGCCGTAGTGCAGCAGGAGTTCGGCGGGGCCCAGCGAGTTGGGCACGGCGACCGTCGAGCCCAGCGTGGCCGAAGCCGAGTTCAGCTTCTGCAGCACACGCGAATGCGCCAAGGCCGAGAAGCCGAGGCCGCCGTATTCGCGCGGGATGATCATTCCGAAAAACTTGTGCTTCTTGAGGTAGTCCCAGACCTGCGGCGGCAGGTCGGCGCGCTCGTGGCTGACCTCCCAGTCGTTGGTCATCCGGCACACCTCTTCGCAGGGGCCGTTGAGGAAGGCCTGCTCCTCGGCGGTGAGTTCCGGCTTGGGCTGGGCCAGCAGCTGTTTCCACTTCGGCAGGCCCGAGAACAGCTCGCCTTCCCAGCCCACCGTGCCGGCTTCCAGCGCCGTCTTCTCGGTGTCCGAGAGCTGCGGCAGCATGCGGGTGTAGATCTTCAGCAGGGGGGCGGTGATCTTGTGGCGGCGGGTCGGCGTGTGCAGCAGCGGCACGGCGATCGCGGCGAACAGCAGGCCGGCGATGACCGTGGCGACCACACTCGCCTGCAGCAGCACGGCAGCCACCAGGGCAGCCACGCTGAGCGCGGCCCAGGTCTTGAGGTTGGTTCGGAAGTAGGCCGCGGCGAGGCCGGCGACCAGCAGGGCGAGGAAGGGCAGCAGGATGCTCATGGCGATGCTCCGATGCAGTCCGGCGCGGATGTTCCGCGAGGCGAGGGTGCGACCGTCGCAGCCTACGCGCCCCGATTCGAGCCCGGGCACGAGACACGACGCGATCGCCGCGGGCGGCGGCGAACGTACCGCGAAGTATGTTGGCAGCCTGTCCGCGAATCAATACGCGAGCGTATGGATTGGGTGAAATGACGCAGTGCATTGATTCGCGTGCGGAAAACGGGTCATGCCCGGGGACAATGCGGATTTGCAAGGCGGGGGCTGCCCGCTACACTCCGCTGAATGAACGCCCCCTCCAAGAAAGTTGACAAGGCGCCGCGGCTGTCCGCGAACGATTGGGCCCAGGGTGCCCTGGACCTGATCGCCGAGCAGGGCGTTGCCGCGGTGGCCGTCGAGCCGCTGGCGCGTCGACTGGGCGTCACCAAGGGCAGCTTCTACTGGCACTTCCCGTCACGCGAGGCCTTGCTGCGGGCGGCCCTGGAGCGCTGGGAGCAGCGTGAGCTGGAGGAAGTGTTCGCCCAGCTCGAAGGCATCGAGGACCCGCGCAGCCGGCTGGAGCAGCTGTTCCGGCTGGTCGGCACGCAGACCGCCTCGCATGCCATCTATTCCGAGCTGCTGAAGGCCATGGACCACGCCGTGGTGCAGCCGGTGATGCAGCGCGTGTCGGCGCGCCGCATGGATTGGCTGACCCTGGCCTACCGCCAGGTCGGGCTGCCGCGCATCGAGGCCCAGCACCGCGCTCGACTCACGTATGCCGCCTACGTGGGCTTTCTGCAGCTGTCGCTGCAGCTGGGCCAGCCGCGCATGCGGCACGAGGAGTTCGACGAGTATCTGGCCCATGTCATGTCGACTCTGATTCCGGGCTGAGTGCGTTCCGGGCTGAGCGCGCCTTCCGCCGCGGAAATTGCTCGGCCGCTGAACCAAGCAGCGCAGTGGACGTCGCTCGGCAGGGGCCCCCGGGCTCTCTGGCGCACGTAACATCGATGTTCGGCCTGTCGACGGCAATCCAGCCCCGGCAACGATGTCACCGGTTTCCCATGGGCCCCGGCCCAGGCACTGGACTGGTATTGGACTTGTTCGGTCGAACTGGTCTGGCTAAGGTCTGCGGCCCGAATCGGCCGCTGCCTGGCGGTCACCGCGACGGTGACCCGGCGGCCGGCAATGGAGCCCTTGCATGTCCAGCACGCTCGCAGCGCTCAACCAGTGGGTTGGGCAGGTTGCCCAGCTCACGCGTCCCGATGCCATCCACTGGTGCGACGGCAGCGAAGCCGAACATAAGCGTCTGACCGCACTGATGCTCGAAAGCGGCGATCTGCTGGCGCTGAACCCCGACACCCATCCGGACTGCTACCTGCACCGGTCGAACGCCTCCGATGTGGCCCGCGTCGAGCACCTGACCTTCGTCTGCACGCGCGAGCGCGACGAGGCTGGGGCCAACAACAACTGGATGGCCCCCGACGAAGCCCGCGCGAAGATGCAGGCCCTGTTCGAGGGCTGCATGCAGGGCCGTACCCTCTACGTCGTGCCCTACTGCATGGGGCCCATCGATTCGCCGCTGTCGCGCTGCGGTGTCGAGATCACCGACAGTCCCTATGTGGTCGTCAACATGCGCCTGATGACCCGCATGGGCGCGGATGCGCAGCGCCGGATCGAGCGCGAGGGCCGCTTCGTCAAGGGCCTGCACTCCACCGGCGAGCTCGATCCGGAGCGCCGCTTCATCATGCATTTCCCCGAGGACCTGGAGATCCAGTCCTACGGCTCCGGCTATGGCGGCAATGCCCTGCTGGGCAAGAAATGCCACGCCCTGCGCATCGCCAGCCACCAGGCCCGCAGCGAGGGCTGGCTTGCCGAGCACATGCTGATCCTGGGCGTAGAGACGCCGAAGGGTGACACCCATTACATCGCTGCGGCGTTCCCGAGCGCCTGCGGCAAGACCAACCTCGCCATGCTGATTCCGCCCGAGGGCTACCGCCGCGAAGGCTGGAAAATCTCCACGATCGGCGACGACATCGCCTGGATGCAGCCGGGCGCCGACGGCCGGCTGTATGCGATCAATCCCGAGGCGGGCTTCTTCGGAGTCGCTCCGGGCACCAGCGAGGCGACCAACCCCAACGCGCTGGCAATGCTCGGCCGCGATGCGATCTTCACCAACACTGGTGTCACCGCCGACAACCAGCCGTGGTGGGAAGGCCTGCCAGGCACGCCAGCCAAGGACTGGCAGGGGCGCGCCTTCGATCCTGCCAAGGGTCCCGCGGCACACCCGAACTCGCGCTTCACGGTCAGCGCCAAACAGTGCCCGAGCTACAGCGCCGAAGCCGAGAACCCCGCCGGCGTGCCGATCTCGGCGATCATCTTCGGGGGCCGCAGAGCCAGCCTGGTGCCGCTGGTAATGGAGGCCGAGGACTGGACCCGCGGCGTGCTCATGGGCGCCTCGATGGCCTCGGAAACCACCGCTGCCGCCACCGGTGCGGTCGGCGTGGTGCGCCGCGACCCGATGGCCATGAAGCCCTTCTGCGGCTACAACTTCGCCGACTACTTCGGCCACTGGCTCAGTTTTGACCTCGAAACTGCGCGCCTGCCGAAGATCTTCAACGTCAACTGGTTCCGCAAGGGCGCGGACGGCAGATTCCTGTGGCCGGGTTTCGGCGAGAACATGCGCGTGCTGGAGTGGATCATCGCGCGCTGCGAGGGGCGCGCCGAGTGCGTGGAGACACCGATCGGCCGTTTGCCAACGGGCACCGGCCTGCGTACGGAAGGTCTGCAGCTTGCCGCGTCCGAGCTCGATGCATTGTTGTCGGTCGATGCCGAGGGCTGGCAGCGCGAGCTGCAGGAGGTCGAGCAGTTCCTGCGCGAGTTGGGGCCGCGCACGCCAGCCGGACTGCTTGAGGCCCTGCAGCAAAGGCAGGCCCTGCTGCGCGCGCGCAAGGCTGCCTGATCCGGCCATGATCGCGTCCCGGTGCGCTTCGCGCCGGGACGCAGCAGGTGGCGCCGGCAGGACAGCTCAAACGGAACAGGGCTAGCGGAACAGCATCAGGCGCAGGTCGCGGCACGCGCGCGCTCTGGATCGCTGCACTACAGGTCCTGCTGGTAGCGCACGTAGGGCACGCGGCCGCTGGTTTCTTCGGCGGGAGGCAGTTCACGCAAGGGCCACGCGCTGGTGTCGCCGCGTGTCCAGTACTGTGTTGCACCGACGGTCAACTCACCGCGCCAGGGCGTACGCCAGGAAATTCCGAGGTCCAGACTGTTGAGGACGCCAGGCAGGCCGCGGAACTCGAGCAGGCGGGCCGTCAGGCTGCTGCTGAAGGCGCCGCTCCCGCCCGACAGCCGCAGGGCGTCACTCTCGTACACCGGCACCGAAGTGCCCCACAGGTCGACGGTGCGGCCCTGGCTGCGCAGGTTCTGCGCGTCGATCCGCAGCCAGCCCTCCGAGCCCAACCCCACCTCGGCGCCAAGCTGCAGCACGCGGGCGTCCGATTCCGCGAGCGGCAGCGCCAGATGCAGCGGCGTGACCTCGGAGAGTCCGGGCAGTGCATTCCAGCGCGCGGACCGGGAGCCGGACTGCTGCGGCGTCTGCACGCTGAGCCACGAGAGGCCGTAGTTGACGTCGATACCGGCGCGCTCAATGAACCATGCTCCGGAGACGCCCACGCCACTGCCGTAGCCGGGCAGGGAGGCCGAATCGATTTCGAGTCGCGCCAGCATGCATTGCTCGCTGAAGCCCAGCATGCCGGCATCCCCACTGGCGCACAGGATCGCAAGCCCCGGCTGGCTGGGCGAGAGCCCAAGCGCCTGCATGCCGCGGCTTTCGGCGTTCGCCCGCACGGGCCGCTGGCTGTTGCGTCCAAGGCTGCTCGCGATGCCCAGCATGCGATCCAGCAGGCTGCCCTCGGAGGCCTCCATGTCGCGTTCTGCCTGCATGAGCACGCGCTCCGAGGCGGTCTCCGCGCGCGGCAGCGCCTCTTCGACCGCGCCCGCAGTGCTGCAGCAAAGAACCGACCCGAAGGTCAGTGCAAGGCTGGCGAGGGCGGGGCGAGTGCTCACTGTCAGTGCTGACCCGGGGCTGGGAAGTGATTGGTGCCGTCGCGTCGTATGCCGCGGTGGTGCCTGAAGCTGCGTCCGGTGCGGACACCAGAACAGCTGCAGAGTTCAAGTCTGGCCGGCAGTTTAACCCGCAGATAACGGAATCGAAAGGCATCAGGTGTGTGTATGACGAGTGCTGCCGAAGCCCCGGTCGCAGCCCAGCGCGTCCGACCGCAAAGCCCGTTCTTGGAGGCTAGGCACCTGGCGCGCGCGGGATGGCACGCCCCTCAAAACCCCGCATAATCGGGCGGCGATCGCGTGCGAGCATGCACTGCCACTGGCTTGGAGCCGTGGCCGCAGGATCGATTCCCGTGTCGCGCGGGCCTTTCTCAATCTTCGGGTACAGACGCAGCCCATGGCTTCCTGGAACGGCGCAGACAAGTTGGGCGAGGGCTCCATGCCCCTGGTCCGCGAGGCTGCGCAAGCGCCGGGACACTGCCCGGGAGTATGCGAGGTTCTGCTGCGCGGCCTGGAGACTCTGGCGGTCGGGCGGCGCGGGCTGAAGCTTTCGCTGCATTGCCGGGGCGAGTCGCCTCTGGAGGCCGAGGTTCAACTGCCGGGTGATCTGCTGCGTGGGGCCGGAGAGGCGGCTGAAGCGAAGGGCGGCGCCATCGAGCACGCACTCATCGGCCTGACGCCCGAGCCCTTGCACCTGACCTTGGTCTGGCAGGCCGGGCCGGTGCCGGCGAATGACGAGCTGGAAGGGCTGGAGCGCGTGCTGCGAGCCGGGCTGCCTGCGGCTTTGGAGGTAGATCGCCTGCAGAGCGTGCTGGCGCGGCTGGCCGAAGCCGAGCAGCTGCAGCGGGCGCTGTTCTCGATCGCCGACCTCGCCAGCGGCGAAGGCGCGGCCAGCGAGCTGATTGCCGGCGTCCACGCCATCCTCGGTGGCTTGATGTACGCCGAGAACTTCTACATCGCCCTGCTCGATGTCGAGCGCGATGCCCTGGTTTTTCCCTATTTCCGCGATACCGAAGACCGCGAAGGTCCCCCCATCGGAACGCCCATCCCGCGCCAGGACTATCTCGGCTCGCTGACCGACCAGGTCTTCCGGCGGGGAAAGCCGCTGATGGGTGCCTCCAGCGACCTTTTGCGCCAGGTGGGATTGCCCGAGCGCTCCTGCAGCTTTGGTCCGCAGTCGCTGGACTGGCTTGGGGTGCCGCTGCAGCGTGGCGGCGAAGTGTTCGGCGTGGTCGTGGTGCAGAGCTACGACCCCGAGCGACGCTACAGCGAGCGCGACCGCACCCTGCTGACCTATGTGGCACAGCACATCGCGACAGCGCTGGAGCGCAAGCTCGCCCACGAAGAGCTGGAGCGCAGGGTCGGCCAGCGCACCGACGAGCTGCGTGTTGCCAATGAGGCGCTCCGCGCAGAGATCGAGGAGCGCCATCGCGCCGATCGGCTGCAGGCCGCGCTGTTCAGGATCGCCGAACTCGGATCCTCGGGCGGCAGCCTTGAGGACTTCTTCGGCGCCGTGCACCGGGTGGTGGGCGAGCTGCTGTTCGCTGAGAACTTCTACATCGCCCTGCATGATGCGGCGCGCGAGGAAATCAGCTTTCCTTATTCGGTCGACCAGTTCGACCGCAAGCGTCCGGCGCGTCGTATGGCGCGCGGGATGACCGAGTACGTCCTGCGCACCGGGCGCGCCGTTCTCGCTGATCGTGCCGCCATCAATGCCCTGCAGCGCAGCGGCGAGGTCGAGTCCTCGGGCACCCAGGCGCAGATCTGGCTGGGCGTTCCGTTGACCTGCGCCAGCACCACGGTCGGCGTGCTCGCCGTGCAGAGCTACGACGATGCACGCGGCTACCAGCGGCGCGACCAGGAGCTGCTGACCTTCGTTTCCTACCACATCGCCAATGCGCTCGAGCGCAAGCGCGCGACCGATTCGCTGCGGCACGCCTATGCGGAGCTGGAGCGCCGCGTCGAACAGCGCACCGAGGCCCTGTTCGAGGCCAATCGCGACCTTCGCCAGCAGATCACCGAGCGCGAGCGCATCGAGTGGCAGCTGAAGCACGCCGCCCTGCACGACGCGCTCACCGGTCTGCCGAACCGCAGCTATCTGATGACCCGGCTGGACGAAGCCCTGCAGCGCTACGGGCGTGGGCAGGCCGACTGCTTCGCGGTGCTGTTCCTCGATCTTGATCGCTTCAAGGTGGTCAATGACTCGGTGGGCCATCTGGTTGGCGATGAGCTGCTGAAGGAGGCCGGCGCGCGGATCGCGGCCAGCGTCGGTCGGCGCGGCACGATCGCGCGTCTCGGCGGCGACGAGTTCGCGATCCTGATCGAGGGCGTCGAGGCCGAGACCCAGGCCACGGAAGCCGCGGCGCGCATCATCGCGGCCATGGACGTGCCCATCCGCGCGGGCGGCAAGGAGCTCTACAGCTCGGTCAGCATCGGCATCGTGCTGGCACAGCCGCATTACCGGACCGCCGCCGAACTCCTGCGCGACGCCGATGTCGCCCTGTACCGTGCCAAGGCGAACGGCCGCCGGCGCTTCGAGCTGTTCGACGAGGCGCTGCGCCGCGAGGCCCTGCTGCAGCTGGAGCTGGAGGGCAATCTGCGGCGCGCCCTGGTGCGCAGCGAGTTCGAGCCGGTGTTCCAGCCGATCCTGGACCTCGACAGCGGCCAGATCGCAGGTTACGAAGCCCTGCTGCGCTGGCGACACCCGCAGCGCGGCCTGCTGGCGCCGGCGGACTTCCTGACCCAGGCCGAGGAGTCCGGCCTGCTGGAAGCCATCGATTGGCAGATCTACGAGCTGGTGTTCGCCCAGGCCTGGCAGCTGATCGCCGGCGGCGGCTACGTCAGCATCAATGTCGGGGCTCGTCATTTGCGCTCGGCGCAGTTCGTGCCCGAGCTGGCGCGTATGCTGGCGCGCTACGAGTTGCCGCCCCAGCGGCTGCGAATCGAAGTCACCGAACGCAGCCTGTTCGAACAGCCGGAACTGGCGCGCCACCTGTTCGGCGAGCTTCGATCCCTTGGTGTATCGCTTGCGCTCGACGATTTCGGCACCGGCTATTCCTCGCTCAGCTACCTGCACCAGTTCCCGCTGCAGGTGCTCAAGATCGACCGCAGCTTCGTCGAGGCAGTCGACCAGGCGGAGCCGGGCAATGCCTTGGCCGTGCTGCGCGCGATCTGTGCGCTCGGCGCCTCGCTGGGCATGGAAGTTGTCGCCGAAGGCATTGAATCGCAGGCGCAGTTGGCGCGCGTCCGCGAACTGGGCTGCCGCTATGGCCAGGGCTTCCTGCTGGGTCTGCCGCAGCCCGTCTGCCTGCTGGCGCCGTCGCGCACGGCCGCCACGGCGGCGGAGTCGAACCCGCTGGCGATCCTGGGCGAATCGCTCGCCTCGGACTGAGGGCAGGAGAGAACCGTCCGCCTACGGTAGCCGCCTCTGGCCGCCCGTGACCGGTGCGCGCCGCGCGAGTTTCACGGTCACTGGCTCGCCAAACGCCCTTGAATTCACGCGCCGCGCTTCGCCACGACCGCCCAGCGACGCCCTCGCGATGGCATCTGGATTTCTCTCACGCGCTGATCGCGGAGCCGCGGTACCGGATCACGCGCCGCGGATAGGCCATCTCGGGCCGGCAACGCGGCGCCATTCCCATCCCGGTCCGCCTGCGCTAGCGTGCACTGCTGCACTGCACAGACTTCCGGAGCCGCGATGTCCCGCCCCGCCAGCCTCGCCGCCGAACCCGAAACCCTGCGCGAAGTCGATCTGCCGCAGAGCGATCAGCCCTTGCGCGAGGACGTGAAGCGGCTGGGCGCGCTGGTGGGCGAAGTGATTGCCGACCAGGAGGGCGAGGCCTTCTTCGAGCGCGTCGAGGCCCTGCGCCGCCTCGCCATCCAGCGCCGCGAGCAGGGCGACGGCCTTGATGCGCTGGCCGCAGCGGTCGACGGCCTGCCTCTCGACGAGGCCGAAGGACTGGTGCGCTCGTTCGCCACCTATTTCGGCGTGGTCAACCTGGCCGAGCGCATCCACCGCATCCGCCGTCGCCGCGATTACCAGAAGCAGGCCACGGCCGCGCCGCAGCCGGGCGGCCTGCTGGCCGCGGTCAGCGAGCTCAAGGCAGCGGGTGTCGAGTTCGACGAGCTGGTGGCCCTGATCCGCCGCCTGCACATCGAGCCGGTGTTCACCGCGCATCCGACCGAGGCCGTGCGCCGCGCCCTGCTGGAAAAGGAAGCCGAGGTCGTCCGCGCGTTGATCGACGACCTCGACCGCTCGCGCACGCCGGGCGAGCGGCGGCTTGATCTGGCGCGCATCCGCATGGCGCTCACCAGCGGCTGGCAGACCGCCGAGAACGCGATCGAGAAGCCCACGGTGGCCGATGAGCTGGAGCACGTCAGCTACTACCTGGGCCACGTGCTCTACCTGATCCTGCCGGTCTTCCACGAGTTGCTCGCCGATGCGGTGGAAAGCGTCTACGGACGCCCGCTGCCGGCGCTGCCGCCGATCCTGCGCTTCGGCTCGTGGGTTGGCGGGGACATGGACGGCAATCCATTCGTTGGTGCCGACACCATTGAGGCCAGCCTGGCGGCGCAGCGCAGCCTGATCCTGTCGAACTACCGTGGCGATCTCGCCCACCTTGCCGGCCTGCTGACCCAGTCGACCAGCCGCATCGGCGTGGATCCGCGCGTGCTCAAGCGCATCGACGATTACCGCGCTCGCCTCGGCGAGGCCGCGCAGCGCCTGCGCTCGCGCCACGACGACATGCCCTACCGGCAGCTGCTGAACCTGATGATCCTGCGACTGGAGGCGACTGAAGCCGAGGCTGCTGAGGGCTATCGCGGCCCGGCCGGCCTGCTGGACGACCTGAACCTCATCGCCCACTCGCTGAAGAGCCAGCGCGGCGAACACGCAGGCTTCTTCGCCCTGCGGCGCCTGCTGCGCCGGGTCGAGGCCTTCGGCTTCCATCTGGCCACCCTCGACCAGCGCCAGGACTCGCGCGTGCATGATGCGGCGCTCGCTGACCTGCTCGGCGATCCCGACTGGCCGCAGCGCTCAGCCGAGAATCGGGCGGCGCGACTCGCTGAACTTCTCGGCGGCGAGCTCGGCAAGCGCAGTTCCACCGAGCCCGGCACCCAGCGCGTGCTCGATGTCTTCGCCAAGCTGGCCGAGCTGCGCCCGCGCTACGGCGCCGAGGCCTTCGGACCCTACATCGTCAGCATGAGCCGCAGCGCCGCCGACGCACTGGCCGTGCTGGCGCTGGCGCGGATGGGCGGTCATGCCGATGCGCAGGGCCGGGTGCCGCTGGACGTCGCCCCGCTGTTCGAGACCGTGGACGACCTCGCAGCGGCACCCGAGGTGGTCGCGGCCCTGCTGGAGGATCCCGTCTATCGCGCCCATGTCGCGGCGCGCGGCGAGCGCCAGGTGGTGATGCTGGGCTATTCGGACAGCGCCAAGGATGCAGGGCTTGCGGCCTCGCGCTGGGCGATCCAGCGCGCCCAGATCGCGCTCTGTGCGCTGGGCACCGAGCGCGGCGTGCGCATCCTGTTCTTCCACGGTCGCGGCGGCTCGGCCAGCCGCGGCGGCAGCAAGACCGAGCGCGCGGTGATCGCCGCGCCGCGCGGCAGCGTCGACGGCTATCTGCGTCTGACTGAGCAGGGCGAGGTGATCCATCGCAAGTACGGCATCCGTGCGCTGGCCCTGCGCAATCTGGAGCAGACCGCTGGCGCGGTCCTGCGCGCGACCGCGCGCCCGCGCCCGCCCGAGCCGCGCGAGCCGGCCTGGCGCGAGGCCATGGCCCAGATCGCCAACGAATCGCGCCGGGTCTATCGAGTCTTCGTCCACGAGGAGCCGGCCTTCGTGCCCTACTTTCGCGAGGCGACGCCGATCGATGTGATCGAGCGCCTGAAGCTGGGTTCGCGCCCGGCCAAGCGCGCGGCCGGTGGCCAGGCGGGCGTCGAGTCGCTGCGTGCGATTCCCTGGGTGTTCGCCTGGTCGCAGAACCGCTGCAACCTCACTGCCTGGTACGGCGTCGGCAGCGGGCTCGCCGCCGCGATCGAGGCCAAGGGCATCGAGGCCATGGCCGAGATGGCGCGCGACTGGCCTTTCTTCGCCACCCTGGTCGATGACGTCGAGATGGTGCTGGCCAAGACCGAGCTCGACATCTTCGCCCGCTATTCGCAGCTGGCCGGCCCTGGACTGCACGCGGCCCTGTTTCCGCGCATCGAGACCGAGCTAGAGCGCACGCGACGTGCGGTGCTGGAGCTCAAGGGCGCGCAGGAACTGCTGGCTGGCGATCGCCGACTGCGGCTGTCGATCCGTCTGCGCAACCCTTACGTCGACCCCATCAGCCTGCTGCAGGTCGACCTGCTGCGCCGCTGGCGCGCAGCGGGGCGACCGGAGGATGCGCTGTTCCATGCGCTGGTGGCCACGGTCAACGGCATCGCCGCCGGCGTGCAGAACACCGGCTGATCGCGCGACTACAGCCCGTGCAGGGCCTGCTGCAGGTCTTCGATCAGGTCGTCGGCGTGTTCGAGGCCCACCGAGACACGCAGCAGACCCTGCGGCGAGACCGGATGCGGGCCCTCGACCGAGGCGCGGTGCTCGATCAGCGACTCGCAGCCGCCCAGTGAGGTCGCGCAATGGAACAGCTGCGTGCTGCCGGCGACCTTGAGCGCGGCCTCGCGGCCCTCAGCCAGCTCGAAGCTCAGCATGCCGCCGGGGTGCTTCATCTGCTTCGCCGCCAGCGCGTGGCCTGCGTGCGAGGCGAGCCCGGGGTAGTGCACCACCGAAACGGCAGGGTGCGCGGCCAGCGCAGCAGCGATTTTCTCGGCGTTCGCGCAGTGCATGGCCATTCGCGCCGGCAGCGAGCGCAGTCCGCGCAGGATCAGCCAGGCGTTGAAGGGGCTGGCGCTGGCGCCGAGCAGCTTGCGCACCTCGTAGCAGCGCGCGGCCAGCGCGTCGTCGCGGGCGAAGCAGAGCAGCCCACCCATCACGTCGGAATGCCCGCCCATGTACTTGGTGGCCGAATGCATGACCACGTCGGCCCCCAGCGCGATCGGCTGCTGCAGGATCGGCGTGGCGAAGGTGCTGTCCACCACCAGCAGCGCGCCATTCGCCTTGGCGATCTCGGCACAGGCGGCGATGTCGACCACCTGCATCAGCGGGTTCGAGGGCGTTTCGATCCAGAGCGCACGGGTTTCGCCGTCCACTGCAGCGCGCACGGAGGCGGAGTCGCGGCCGTCGACGAAGCGTGAGCTCAGGCCCCAGCGCGGCAGCCAGTGCTCGGCCAGCTCGCGAACCCCGTGGTAGAGGTCGCGCTGGAACACCACGTTGCCGCCGGACGGCAGCGCCTGCAGAAGGCAGCTCGCCGCGGCCATGCCGGTCGACAGCAGCAGGCTGCGGACCGCACCGTCGAGCGCTGCGGCAGCCTGCTCCAGGCGCACCTGGGTGGGATTGTTGTCGCGCTGGTACAGGTAGCCGTGGTCCTGGGTGCCATCGGGCGCGTGCAGGAAGGTGGTGGAAAGGTTCAGCGGCGCGGCCAGCGCGCCGGTTTCGCGATCGGGCTCGGCGCCGATATGCACGGCGCGGGTTTCAAGGCGCATGGCCGGTCCTGAAAATTGGGGCGCGCGCAGTGTGTGCGGGAGGAGAGCACGCGGCAATGGTCGAAGGTCAGCCGCCGCCCGGCTTTGCGATACTGCGCGGCCCGCCCACCCACGAGACCCGCTTCGATGTCCAGCCACGCGCCCGTCGACGAACTGCTTGCTACCGCACGTCGTCGCTACCTGCCGATCTATCGCCCGCGCGAGCTGATCCTGGAACGCGGAGAGGGCTCGCGCGTATGGGACAGCGCTGGCCGCGACTACATCGATCTCGCCGGGGGCATCGCCGTGAATGCGCTCGGCCACGCCGACCCGGACCTGCGTGCAGCCCTGATCGAGCAGAGCGGCAAGCTCTGGCACACCAGCAACATCTTCTACAGCGAGCCGCCGGTGCGCCTGGCCGAAGAGCTGGCTGTGGCTTCGGGCTTTGCCGAGCGCGTGTTCCTGTGCAATTCGGGTGCGGAGGCCAACGAAGCGGCGATCAAGCTTGCCCGCAAGCACGCGGCAGCCCAAGACAGGCCCCCGACGCAGCGGGTGATACTCACCTTTCGCGGCAGTTTCCACGGGCGCACGCTGGCGGCCATCACCGCCACCGCGCAGCCCAAGTACCAGGAGGGCTTCGAGCCCCTGCCGGGCGGCTTCCGCTATGTCGACTTCAACGACATCGCCGCTTTCGATGCCGCCTTCGACGCCGATGTCTGCGCGGTGCTGGTCGAGCCCATCCAGGGCGAGGGCGGCGTGATGCCTGCGGCACCGGGCTTTCTCGCACATCTGCGGCGCCGCTGCGATGAAACCGGCGCGCTGCTGATGCTGGATGAGATCCAGTGCGGCATGGGCCGCACCGGCCGCCTGTTCGCTTGCCACGGCGAAGGCCTGGAGCCCGATAGCGTCAGCCTGGCCAAGGCGCTGGGCGGGGGGTTCCCTATCGGTGCCCTACTGGTTGGCAGGCGTGCGGCCGAGAGCCTGGGCTTCGGCAGCCACGGCACGACCTTCGGCGGCAATCCGCTGGCCGCCGCCGTGGCGCGGGTGGCGCTGGCCAAGTTGAAATCGCCCGAGCTGCTGGCGAACGTGGAAGCTCGTGGCGCGCAGCTGGTTGCCGGCCTGCACGACATCAACAGCCGCCTTGGCGTGTTCAGCGGTGTGCGGGGCCGCGGATTGATGCAAGGTGGCGTGCTGATTGAAGAACACGCCGCGCGCGCGGCCGAAGTGCTGGACGCTGCGGCAGGCGAGGGACTGCTGGTCCTCTCCGCTGGCGTTGGCGTCCTCCGCTTCGTGCCAGCGCTCAACATCCGCGCGGATGAGCTGGCCGAGGGCCTGCTGCGGCTGGAGCGCGCGCTGCGGGCCGTGTTTGGCTGAACCGTGCGCACCCGGAACGACGCGTTCGCGCCGCTCCGGGTGCAGCCTCAGGCAGCTTTCGCTTCCTTGAACGCTTCGCGGGCCGCAGCCAGCGTGGCCTCGATATCGGCCTCGCTGTGCGCCGCCGAGAGGAACCCGGCCTCATAGGCGGACGGCGCGAAGTACACGCCGCGCTTCAGCAGGCCGTGGAAGAAGCGGTTGAAGGCTGGGATGTCGCACGCCGTCGCCTGGGCGAAGCTCTCCACCTTCTGGTCGGTGAAGAACAGGCCGAACATGCCGGGCACGCGATTGGTGGTGACCTCGACGCCGGCCTCGCGCGCGGCTTGCTCGAGGCCATCACAGAGCAGATCGGTCTTGCGCATCAGGTCCTCGTAGAACCCGGGCGCCTCGATGAGCTCCAGGGTGGCGAGACCGGCAGCCATCGCCACCGGATTCCCAGACAGGGTGCCCGCCTGGTAGATCGGGCCCGAAGGTGCGACCTGCGACATGAGCTCGCGGCGTCCGCCGTAGGCGCCCACCGGCATGCCGCCGCCGATGATCTTGCCAAAGGTGCTCAGGTCCGGCGTGACCCCATACAGCGCCTGCGCGCCGCCCAGGGCCACGCGGAAACCCGTCATCACCTCATCGAAGATCAGCAGCGCGCCGTGCCGGCTGCACAGCTCTCGCAGGTGCTGCAGGTAGCCGGTCTTGGGCAGGATGCAGTTCATGTTGCCGGCGATCGGCTCGATGATCAGGCACGCGATCTCGCTGCCGTGCTGCTCGAACAGCGACGTCGCAGCTTCGAAGTCGTTGTAGGCAAGGGTGAGGGTGAGATCGGCAAGCCCGCTGGGCACGCCGGGCGAGGTCGGCACGCCGAAGGTGAGCATTCCGGAGCCCGCCTTGACCAGGAAGGCGTCGCCATGGCCGTGGTAGCAGCCCTCGAACTTCACCACCCGCGAGCGCCCGGTGTAGCCGCGCGCCAGGCGGATCGCCGACATCGTGGCCTCGGTACCCGAGTTCACCATGCGGCTCATCTCCATCGAGGGCACGAGCCTGGCAACGGTCTCGGCCATGGTGACTTCCAGCGGATTGGGTACGCCGAAGCTGAGGCCATTCGCCGCTGTGCGCCTCACTGCCTCCAGCACCTTGGGATGCGCATGCCCGGCGATCATCGGGCCCCAGCTGCCGATGTAGTCGATGTAGCGCTGGCCTTCGACATCCCAGAGGTAGGCCCCTTCGGCACGCGTGGCGAAGAAGGGCTCGCCGCCCACCGAACGGAAAGCGCGCACCGGCGAATTCACGCCGCCGGGCATCAGCTGTTGGGCGCGCTCAAACAGCGCGTGGTTGCTCTGCATCGGAATCTCCTTGGAACTCGGGGAAGGCCTGGCGAAGCGCGCGCACGGCGGCAGCCGGGCTGGCGGACTCGTAAACGCTAGAAATGACAGCGAGCAGATCAGCGCCTGCCGCGACGAGGGTTGGGGCGAGCGCGGGTGTGATGCCACCGATCGCAACAAGTGGACGCCCCAGCCCGCGAGCCTGCCCGAGCAGGCCAAGGTCGGCGCGAGCGGCGAGTGGTTTCGTCGGGGAGGCTGCAAAGGTGCCGAAGGCGAGATAGTCGGCGCCGGCAGCGCAGGCCTGATGCGCGCGACCCAGGCTCGCGTAGCAGGACGCGCCGATCAAGGCTGCCCGGCCAAGCGCCGAACGGGCGACGCCGAGGTCTTCATCCTCGCCGCCAAGGTGAACGCCCACCCCCAGTTCGGCGGCGAGGGCGACGTCGTCATTGACCAGGAAGGGCACCCGATGGTGCTGGCAGAGCGCCGCGAGCAGTTGCGCCTGCTCGCGGCGCAGCGCGGTATCGGCCCGCTTGTTGCGATACTGCAGCAGTGCAACGCCGGCAGCGAGCGCGTCAGTGGTCAGGTCGAGCAGGCGCTGGGTGTCGGTCACGTCGGGCGTGATCAGGTAGACGCCGCGCAGGGGCGTGGGCATATCGGGTACCGCATGGGCTGCTCACGGCGAGCGTGAAAGAATACCAGCCGTCCTACACCACACAGGTTCAGAAAACCATGAGCACGAAGGCAGCCGCGGTTGGCGCGCGGCATTGGATGTGCGTCGTATGCGGATTCATCTACAGCGAGGCGCTCGGGCTCCCGGACGAGGGCATCGCGCCCGGAACGGCCTGGGAGGACGTTCCGGAGACCTGGCTGTGCCCTGACTGCGGCGTCACCAAGTCCGACTTCGAGATGGTCGAGATCCAGGCCTGAGCGGAGAGCCCACCGGCGAGCGCGGCGGCGTTGCCGCGCTCGCCGGTGCCGTCATGGCTTGCCGCGCAGAGGGATGCCCGGGCCGAGCACCAAAGGGTCACCGCGCACGACGCCGAGCTGCGCAGCCTGGCCTGCATTGAGCTCAAGCGTGTACAGCGCGGGCCCTGCACTTGGGTAGTTGGGGCATACGGCGCTCTTGCAGGGCGGCACGTTGCGCGACACGGACACCAGCCGCAGCTGCTCGTCAAAGTAGAGGATGTCGAGCGGGATCAGCGTGTTCTTCATCCAGAACGCAAGGCGCTGGGGGCGATCGAACACGAACAGCATGCCCTGGTCTGGCGGCAGGGACTCCCGATGCATCAGGCCGAGTTGCCGCAGCGGCTCGGTGTCGACAACTTCTACATGGATGCGTTGACCCTTGAGCTCCACCCAGGCGGTGGGTCGTGCGTGGCAGGCGCTGACGAGCAGGGAGATCGCGAGGGCGAGCGCTAGGCGCATGGCTTGGGCTCCGTGGCGAGGTGGTGGATGAGGGCGACCTTGGCGAAGGATGGGCGATCGGAAGATTCCCTGCATCACCCTCTTTACAACCACAAAAATCGCGGTATATTGGGCGGCTCGGACGGACGAGGCGGTCATCAAGGCGCTTCGGGGTCTGGCAGAAAAAAGTTTCGGTTGAGGTGTTGACGGAAACGAAATCTGCTGTAAGATGTGCGGCTCCCTCGGGCGAAACGCT
>VFQP010000405.1_pt1 | contig 89903 bp, 92 predicted proteins | sample 3512351 | NCBI WGS metagenome assembly VFQP01 (sample SAMN10412372, study PRJNA504923) | tailings metagenome | isolation source: Relicate 1 Philex TSF1 revegetated site | place: Philippines: Tuba, Benguet | collected 2017-08-29
GTGAGAGCTGCACCGCTGACCACGTCGCACCGGCCGTCCTGCGGGACTACAGGTCACATGGGGATGTGTCGGTGCGTTCCGCACATCCGACGCAAAAATGCAAAGGAAATTGATATGAAAGCTTGGCGCGCTGAGGCTTTTGGCAAGCCCCAAGAGGTTTTGAAATTGGTCGACGTTGACATGCCGGTGCCGGGGCAAGGTGAAGCGCTGGTGCGGGTGCTAGCGACCAACATCGGTTTGCCGGACCGCATGATGCTGGAGGGGCGTTACTTCCTCACCCCAAAACCTCCGGTGACACCTGGCCAGGAAATGGTCGGCATCGTCGAGGCGGTCGGGCCGGGCTATCCGTTCGCGGTCGGAACCCGGGTCATTGGCGGTGCGAATTTCATGACCGGGTCTGGCGGCCTGGCCGAATACTGCTTGTCGCCGGCCGATGGCGCGGTGCCTGCTGACCCGAACATGCCTGACGAACAGGCCGCCGCGTTCCTGGGCACATACCACGTAGCCTACGTCGGGCTGGTGAACCGCGCCAAGGCGCGCAGTGGCGAGACGCTGTTGGTACTTGGCGGGACAGGGGGCACTGGATCGACGGCAATACAGCTCGGGAAAGCACTGGGTCTCACCGTCATCGCCACGGTGCGCGACGATAAAAAAGCAGCCTTCTGCCGGGAACAGGGCGCCGACCATGTAATCAACACAGAGCGCCAGGTGTTGAGCGAGCAGGTCCGCACCCTGACCGACGGTCGAGGTGCCGACATTGTTTATGACACCGTAGGTGAACCCCTGGTCGACCAGGCGCTCAAGGCAATTGCCATTGGCGGTCGCTACATTTTGATCGGCTTTGCGGGTGGTTCTGACTTTGCGTCGATCCCGCCATTCAAGATTCAGACGCTTGGTATTTCAGTGACCGGCGCGCTGCACAGCGTGCGCACCGTTCAGGAGCGCGACGAGGCGATTGAAGTCTTGGGGCAGTTGTTCTTGCAAGGAAAAATAGCCATGCCTATCGACCGGGTCGTGCGTTTTGAAGAGGTCGCGCAGGCGCTAGAACGCTTGGGCGGCGGGGTTAACGGCAAGCTCATCGCCCGCGTCAGCCACGCCCCCTCCCCACCGTAGAGAGAGACGAACGCTTTATTCGGGACGCCAGAGCGTGGGCGAGCTTGGGCAGAGCCTTGATATGGATACCGGCACGATTACTCCTCTTCTAGTGCGCATGTCCCATTGCGGTGGACACGAGCAGTCGCCGGATCCTGAGGCCGTGAACTACGGAGTCGAGGAGGAACTCGATGATAGGCGTGACCAAAAGTTGGGAAGTTCCGTCAATCGGAATGAGCTGACGGAAGGGCGATCTCGGTTTGCAGGAAATCAGTCCAAACTATCGCCTGCTTGCCTTCGCCTTGCAGGGGGACTTCCTAGGAACGGTCGCGGCCATTCAACTTTAAATGCCGGGCGCACCTGCTGACATGAAGCCGCCATCTACAGGCATGACAATGCCGGAAACGTACGACGCATCTTCCGAGACGAGGTAAGAGACAGCCGAGGCAATCTCGGAGGTTGTGCCGTACCGCTTCATTGGGATCGCACTGGCGTACTCCGCCCGGAACTTATCGGTGTGGAGCTTCTGCGTCATAGGAGTGTCAACGGGGCCCGGCGCCACGGCATTGGCCGTGATGCCGAAGTCAGCCAGCTCCACGGCCATCTGACGAGTCAAGGCGATGACTGCGCCTTTCGAGGTGCCGTAGGCCGTGCGCCCCTTACCCACGGCGCGCATGCCTGCGACTGATGCGATGTTAACGATGCGCCCCCAGCGATTCCTTATCATGAGGCGCGCCGCGTGCTGGCTGCACAGCAGTGTGCCTGTGACGTTGACGCTCATCGTGGAAATGAAATTGTCAAGGGGAAATTCTAGGAAGGGGAAGACCTTCGCGACACCGGCGCAATTGATGAGCACATCGCAACGCTCATGCTTTCCTGAAATCATCGAAAAGGCTTCGGCGATGGACTCCGGGTTGCCCACGTCCATCCGGATGGCTTCTGCCGCATGGCCCTTGTCTGCGAGCACTTGGGCCGCCGCAGCGGCCGCGGTCTCATCAACGTCCGCCACGACCACCCGAAAGCCCGCCCTCGCGAGCCGCTCGCAAACCGAGGCGCCGATGCCCATGGCGCCGCCCGTGATGACGGCGATGCGTTGATTGGTATCCATGATATTTCTCCAGTGTTACTGCTGCTTGAATTGCGGCATGCCTTGCAAGGCATTGACGAAGAAGAATTCATCGCCCATCTGCCCTCCCTTGAGCGCAATCTGCAGCGCGGTGAGGTGTGGCTTGCTGGAAATCACCCGGCACAGCGGCGCTCCAGGGGCGAGGCGTGCTTCGATCTCCAGCGCATCGGGCGCCAGGACTCTCGTGACCTGGCTCGACGTGTCGCCGCCGGAGAGGAGCAAGCGACGCACTGGGACGGCGAGCAAAGTTCGCTGGACAATTTCGCCGAGCCGAACGCCCAGCAGGCGGCCACCGCCATGCCGGGCTTGTTCGCGCGTTTCTCCGCGTGCCACGAGTGATTCGATCAGCGCCGCAATGCGCGGGTCCTGCGGGCCCCGAGCCGTGTGAAGGATGACGCTCCTGCCTTGGGCGAGCAATGCCACGGTTCCTTCGATAATTTCATTTGACGCGGCCTCCCATCGAGTGGCGTCCACCAATGCACCGGCGTCCACCGCTATCTCTGCAAACCCGGCCGCAACGGCCGTGTCGATTTGCCGGGCACTGAGCGCCGACGCGCTTCCCGACACCGCGAGGACGTTCCTCACAGGCTCGAACGAGCTAAACCCGTCGGTTTTTTCAACAAATGCGGCCTGCTCGGCCCACCACTGGGTCAATGCGTATTCAACGCCGGAGGAGCCGACAACGAAAGCGGGGCGATGTCTTTGGCTGTGTTCCAGGAGCATGCCGCCGACCTTGGTCAGATGGCCCTTCTCCATCGCGTCGATCACGAGCGCCGCGTTCCCGTTGCCGCTCAGCATTGCGAACTCCGCGCGCAGTGCGGGTCGGCTCAGTGAGAAACTGGGCCATGTCAACTTGCCGATTTGCAACGCGGTCTGGCGTCCTAGGTGCACGCTAAGGTCGGCCTCGTCCATGGGCGTCACCGGATGCACGCTCATGATCGGATGCCGGTCTATGCGATAGGTGAGGCCGTCGGTCCCGGATCGCGCGAACAAGTTTCCGAAAGCGCAGTACCTCGCGAGGGCTGGCGTACCGGCAATGATCGGGATGACGGCATTGCCGAAAATCCTGCGAGCGATGTCCATGGCCCGGCCGATGCTTCCGATGGTTGGGGAGCTGTCGAAGGTGGAGCACACCTTGTAGTGAACGATGGCAGCGCCCAGCGCTGCCATCGATTCGAAGAGGGGCGGAAGCGCCGTATCCATCTCGGCGGGGGACATGCCTCGGCTGTCGCCGGCAACGCCGATTGCGTCGTAGGCGCCCAGCATTTCCAATGCCTCGATCGTTGGCGGCTCCAAGAATAGTGCACATCGCAGCCCAGAGAAAGCCAGCACTTCGAGAGCATCGGTAGACCCCGTGAAATCATCGCCGTAGAAGGCCAGCCGCAAGGGCGCAAGCGTGTCGTGGGCCATGTTCAAGTGCCGCTGAACTGTGCGAGCGCCCCGCGCAATGCGGGATGTGTGCGCGCATATTCCTGCAGGCTCACTTTCGAGGCCGCGGCCTCCCATCCCTCGCGCATGCTGGCGACGCCGGCCGCGATGCCATCCGGATGGCCGATGATGCCACCGCCCGCCAGGTGCATGAGGTCGATTGATCCAAGGTGCTGGAACATGTCGGGCGCCTGTCCGGCCCATTGTCCGGATGAGAACACCGGCATCACGGGCCGGACCCCGGCGAAGGGCGCTTGGCAGGACTTCGCGGAGGCGATGACGGATTCATCAGGTTCCCAGAACTTACTGCGAACGCCATTGACGTGGAGGTGGTCGATCCCCGCCAGACGCCAGAGCTTCTGATATGCGGCGAAGGAAAAACCGAGTTGCGGATGGCGGGTGAGCGCGCCCCAGCCGTTGCGGTGCGCATGAATCGGCAGTTCTGTGTGGCGGCGAAGGTGCTCCACGCCTGAAAAGCCGACCCAGTTGGCGCTCACCATGACACAGGTGCCGCCTGCGTCGAGGACCGCATCATGCCGGCGAAGCATCTCGTCGATGCTGCCGGAGATGTTGATCGCGTACATCGGCTTACGGCCCATGCGGTCGGCATGCTTCAGGATGACCGGCATGACGGCCGCGAGTCGCGCTTCGAACGGCGCATAGGGCGGGTCTGCCATCAACTCGTCATCCTTGATAAAGTCGATGTCGGCGGCGCAAAGCGAATCGACCAACTGAGCGGTTTGCTCCGGCGTCAATCCAATGCTGGGCTTGATGATCGTGCCGATCAGCGGACGCCCGTGCACGCGGCATAGCTCGCGAGTCCCGCCGACGCCGAACCGGGGTCCGGGGAAGCGCTCGGCGTAGTCCTGCGGCAAGTCGATATCCAGCAGGCGGAGTCCGGTGACCTCACCGAGCTCGAATAAGTTTCCGGCAATGGTGGCAAGCAGCGTCGACAGGCTCGCGCCGACATTCGCAATCGGGAAGGCGATCTCGATTTCCGCGCGTTTGAAGGTTTCAGGAAGGCCACGCCTTTCGGTGAACGCGCTGCGCAGGGACGGCTCGGCGCTTGGCGGGAGTGGGTCGATCCGGGTTACCCTGGCGCGCGACCTGCGCTTCAGTTCATCCGTCTCGCCAGGCAGCGTCATGAACGTGCCGCTCGACTGCTCCCCGGCGATCGTCTCGGCAGCGCGTTCCATCGGGATGGAACTCTCCACGAAGTAGCGGGCGGTGAATTCTGGACGGTGGGGGGACATCGTGATTCTCGCGTGAAGCTCAAAGTTCGTGGCCGAGGAAATCACGTAGCTCCTCGGTCTGAGGCTTGTCCAGAATGCCGGCAGGCCCGATCTCCCATACTTTGCCCTGATGCATGAACACCACTTGGTCCGCGATCTTGCGAGCGAAGTTCATTTCGTGCGTCACCATGACGAGAGTCATGCCCTCGTCCGCGAGGCGTTCGATAACCCGTAGCACTTCAGCAGTCAACTGCGGATCGAGCGCGGAGGTGACCTCGTCGAAAAGCACGACTTTGGGCTGCATGGCGAGCGAGCGAGCAATGGCAGCGCGCTGTTGCTGCCCGCCGGAAAGCTGTTCGGGATACGCGTCAAATTTTTCGGACAGCCCCACTTGGGCTAGGCATTTTTGCGCGAGCGCTGTCGCTTCGGCCTTGCCCAGCTTCTTGACGCTGCGTGGCGCAAGCATGATGTTCTCGGCGATGGTCAGGTGCGGGAAGAGGTTGTAGCTCTGGAACACGATGCCTACGTCCAGACGAAGCTCGCGAAGTTTGAGTGCGGGGCTGGTCAGAACGTGGCCGCAAACTTCGATGTGACCCTGGTTGACCTTCTCGAGGCGGTCGATGCAGCGCAGCGCCGTGCTTTTGCCAGAGCCCGACTTTCCAATGAGCACTGTCACTTCTCCACGCCGCACGCTGAAGCTCACGCCTTTGAGAACTTCGATATCGCCGAAGCTCTTGTGCACGTCTCGCAGCACGACGATGTCGTGCGACGGAGATGCCGCTTCAGGTAAAAGGGCACTGTCCATAAGGGAGTCCTCCATGATTGAGGTTCAGGTCCCGCGCACACCGCGGGCCATTCGCCTTTCGAGTCGCCGACTGAAGACCGACAGCGGAAAGCAAAGCAGGAAGTAGATGATCGCAACCACCGTGAAGGTGAGGAAGGGCTGGAAGGTGGAGTTGTTGATCAGCTGACCCGCACGTGTTAGGTCCACGAAGCTCACCGCCGAGGCAAGGGATGTGTTCTTCACGATCTGCACCATAAAGCCGACTGTGCCCGGCGTCGCGTTCCGGACAGCCTGCGGAATGATCACCTTGAACATGCGTTGGATGGCGGTGAGCCCCAGGCACTCTGCTGCCTCCCACTGTGCACGTGGCACCGCCTGGATGGCGCCGCGCCAGAACTCGCCAAAGTATGCACCGACCCAGACGGTCATGGTCAGCGTAGCCGCAATCAGCGGTGAGACCGGCACACCTAGAGCCGGCAAGCCAAAATAACCCGCGAACATGATCACAAGCAGGGGCACGCCCTGCACCACCTGGATGTACGCCCAAGCCACGCCGCGCACGGCCGCCACCTGGGAGACGCGGCACAGGGCGATCAGCAGTCCCATCGCGGTGCCGCCAAGGAACGCACAAGCGGACAGCGCGACGGTCCAGAGCGCACCCTGCAAAAGGAATTCCAGGTGCGTGAAACCAAAGGTCGGCATCGATCTTCTCCTTCAGAGCGATGTGCCGAGTCGGCGGCGGCGGGGGAAAAGGGCGAGCCCGATCAGCCAGAACGCGAATCGCATCAGCAGGGCCAAGCCGAAATAGATCGCACCGATGGTGATGTACGTTTCCATCGGCCTGAACGAGACCCCCTGGATGTAATTCGCGTTGCCGGTCAGCTCCGACACCGAGATCTGCGAGGTGATCGACGATGCCAGCATGAGCAGGATGAACTGGCTGGTCAGCGAAGGGTAGACCCGCTCCATGGCCGGGCGCAGGACGACATGCCAATAGACCTGGGCGCGTGACAAACCGAGGCATTCCGCCGCCTCCCATTGACCCGCGTGAACGGTGTTAAAGCCTGCGCGCATGATCTCGCCAGTGTAGGCACCGACATTAATCGTCAGGGCGATGACGGCCACTGAGAACGCGTCAAGCCTTAGGCCGATCGACGAGAGGCCAAAAAACACGAGGAAGATCTGCACGAGAAACGGTGTGTTCCGGACGGCTTCCACATACCCGGCGCAGAAAGCGGTCAGCCAGGGCATGCTGGAATTGCGCCCGATCGCGCACAACGTTCCGATGACAAAGCCGAGCAGGGTCGCCACTCCAGCCAGCTTCAAGGTCATAAGGGAGCCGTCCACCAGCAAGGGCCACCGTTCGAAAATGGGTGCGAATTCCAGAGTCACCGTGGTTCCTTCGCGCCTTTATCTCCCGCGCTGGCGCGCGTGGTGACTCAGGCACCTTGCAGTTTTTGTGCGGTGATTACTTTAGGAACTCGGCGGGCACGTCGATCTCGTGGTACTTCTTGTAGACCGAGTTCAGCTTGCCGGCTTTGGCGTTGGTGCTGATCCACTCGTTCAGCTTGGCGAGCAGGGCGGCTTCGCCTTTCTTCACACCCATAGCGATCGGGAACTGCTTGATCACCAGCTTTGCCTCGAACGGCTTGCCGCCCACACGCTGGTTGATCGTTCGCATTTGGGGGTCGCCCAGCCCCAGATACGTGGCTTGGCCGGAGACGGCTGCAGTGACGGCCGTCGCGTCGTCGTCGAAGCGCACGACCGTGAAGCCCAGTGCAGCGGCCTTCGGTGTGAGCTCCACATCCTGCATCGTCGTGCGCACGACAGCGATCGACTTGCCCTTCAAGTCGGTCCAGTCCTTTACGCTGCTGTCGCTCGCAGGCCCGATCACGGTGGTACGGATGAAGGAATAAGGCTTAGTGAAGTCGATGACTTTCGCGCGCTCTTCGGTGACCGAGAGAGAAGAGATGACAACGTCTGCCTTATCGGTGTTGAGATTGGGAATGCGCGTGGGGCCGGTAGTGTTGACGAACTCGAGCTCGACGCCCCAGTCGGCGGCCAGGGCCCTCGCCACCTCGACGTCTGAGCCGGTCGGCGTCATCGAGGCATCGAGCATGCCGAACGGCGCGATTCCCATGTCAGTGGCGACCCGGATCTTCTTGCGGGTCATGATGTTGGACAAAACGTCCGCACTCGCGGGGAGCGCAATTGTCAGGCAAAGGGCTGACAGCAGGACGCTCAGATGACGACGGTTGATCTTCATGGTTTTGTCTCCAGGTCTGTTTGAGGCCCGCGGCCTGCGAAATTTACTTACACGTGAGTTCTTCTGTCTGCGATCGCATCCGGTCAGGCATGCCACGCCGATTAGGAGAAATCCTGATTTATCCTCGCAGGTGATGCCGTACAAGGACTGAGCGCAGTCTAGGCTGGCGCAGCCATTCTTGACAGCCTATTTTTGAGTTCACACCTGTGAGTTTTAATGACAGCACAACTGCCCGCTGATCCTCAGGGCGGCCTCCACCGTCTGCCGCTCAGTTCTTTGCGCGCGTTCGAGGCGACGGCTCGCCTCGGCGCCATGAGCGCTGCGGCAGCGGAATTGTTCGTAACGCATGGCGCCATAAGCAGGCACGTTCATTTGCTGGAAGACCAGTTCGGTGTTCGGCTGCTGGTGCGCCATGCGCGCTCCGTCTCGCCGACTCCGGAAGGCGCTGCGCTGGCCGGCCAACTGAGCGAAGCGTTCCGCCTGATGCGCGAAGCCATCGCCAGACTGGAACCTGGACCGGTCACCCTTTCGTGTTCGGCAACGATCATGACTAAGTGGCTGATTCCCCGACTTGGCGACTTTAAGCGCGCTCATCCTGATTTCGAGCTACGGTTGAACATCAGCCACGACGAGGTCGACTTCGTCCAGGATCAAATCAGTTTGGCCATACGCTCGAGCATGAAACGTGCACCGCAAGGCGTGGTGATCGAACCACTACTGCACGAGCAGATCGGGCCGGTTTGCCATCGCGACTATCAAGTGCAGAACGAAATCTGGTCCATCTCTTCGCTTGCGTCTGCCCGCATTCTGGACACCGCGACGCGGCCCAATGCTTGGAAAGAGTGGGCGGACCTGGTGAATTGCAATGACATCCAACTCATGCCCCATGAGCGTTACGAACACTTCTATCTCGTAATCGAGGCCGCGGTGTCGCAACTTGGGGTCGCACTTGTTCCGCGCTATCTGGTGGAAAGGGAAATCGAATCCGGTCAACTCGTTGCACCGTTGGGATTTATCGACAGTTCTTATTCGCTCAACCTGTGGATCGCACCGCACGAGCGTTTGCGCGATGACGTGCGCAAACTCGCAGCGTGGATTCGAAAGCAGATGGAGCCATCTGCTTTAGATGACAGTATTTAGGTGGGTCAATGCGGGAGCACCGAATTCGTCTCGTCACGATGCAGGTAGCGAGCAAGTGCTCGTCCTCATACAGATCTTCGGGCTTGCGGATCGGCGCAAACGGCAAACCCGCCTGCTCCATGACTTGCGAAATCTCCGCGGCTGTGCGGTGCGCAAGGCGCTCGGCGATGGCACACGTCGATGGTGGTTGCGGCATGCGACGAAGCTTGCCCCAGGACCTTGAACTAAGGCAGCGTTGTGTCCGCATCCGCTTCTTCGTGGAGTCCCCCTCATTTACCGGTCACCGGCTCCAGCCACACCTGGGCCGCTTCGCAGGGGCTTAACTGGCGCAGGCGTTCGTCTTTCCAGAGGTAGCCTGCGAGCTCTTCCAGCTGGACAGGGTCCACCGTGCGCCACTGTTGCTGCAGCTGATGAGCGCAGGCGGCGATCCAGGTGGAGGTGGGGAGGGCATCCATGGAGCCATCGTACTAAAGAGCTGTATGAATGTACAGTTATTCCGATGGGTGGCTGTGACGTTGGGGATGCGTGTATTGAACAGGCAGGGAGCACTTCTTCAGCGTTGCAGATCGAAGTGGCGCCACTGAACGCGACGATCCTGATTCAGGGGTTGCTTGAATCCGATTGGGCGAGGCAGAACGTTGGTGCTGGAAATCCGCAAGTTAGATCTGAGGTTGACTTTGGCACGGGCCGCGCTTTGTCCCTTCGGGTGGCGCTTTGCGCCAGGGCTGGGCGCCCGCTGCTGCGCTGTTCACGGCTCGGTGTCTCCCGGGGAAGCAGGCCTGGAGGCGGCGCGACCCCAAACAAGGAGTGGCGGCGGCCCTTCAGAAGAGGCCGCGATCGCTGCTCAAAAACTGGAAGTTCTGGCCAGAACCTTGTCCACGAAACACCCAACTCAAGGGCGATTCGAGTGGGTCTGTGGAGGCTGGCTTGCTGTTCCCTTCATCCTTGCACGCCGTTCTCGCGATCAAGGTCTGCGCGTGCTTTGCACGCTGGCGGCATTTCGGCCGTCTTCGAACCTGTGACAGCTGCGCTGCGGTGTGCCGGTTCCGGTCTCGGGCAATCCCGCCCGATCACTGGAGTTCGCGATGTCGCACGATCTGTTCTCTTCCATCGATTCTCTCCTTGCTGTTTCCTCTGCCGGTGCCTTGCTGCTTGTTCGCGATGTCGCGGGCGAGTACCGTCTGGCCGAAGCCGACGAGGTGCTGCAGGCCGCGCAGCGGGTACTAGCGGGCCGGGTGCGTGGATCCGATGTGCTGTCGTCGCCGGCGATGGTCAAGCACTTCCTGCGGGTACGCCTGGGGAATCTGCCGCATGAGATCTTTGCGGTGGTGCACCTGGATTCACAGAACCGGGTGCTCGACTACGTGGAGATGTTCAGGGGCACGGTGAGTCAGACATCGGTGTATCCGAGGGAGGTGGTCAAGGACGCGCTGAGCCGGAACTCGAGCGCGCTCCTTTTGGTGCACAACCATCCCAGTGGTACAGCTGAGCCGTCGCGAGCGGACGAGCATCTGACGCAGACGTTGAAGTCGGCGGCGGCATTGGTCGACGTCCGCGTGCTGGACCACCTGATCGTGGCGGGCGACTCGGTCCTGTCGATGGCCGAGAAGGGGCTGATGTAGTCATCGAGGGCTTTGGCCCTCGTTGTTTTCTTTTTTGGCATGCGCGCTGGGCGCGGGTCGCGACTCCGGGGGATCGGCTTCGCTGCCCATCCCCGCCGCACTGCGTTTGGCGCCCCTGCCGTACCGCTGAACTGGGTACGCCTGATTGGCCGTTATCCGTTTGATCGGGCGTGCTTGGCGCACGCAGAGGCGCTTGCCGCGCGGCGTGGGTTTCAGCGCATTCCCGAGCCCTTCGGCCGCTGACCTTCTTTCCCTAAGTTCATCGCTTTCTCCGCGATCGTGTCCCGCTGTGCCTGGCCGTCAAGGCGCGAAAGGCCGTGTCCTCGGCTAGCGCCTGCGGGCCGCACCAACCCTGCGCTTCCTCCTTGACGGTCATGCCCTCGCGTGCCCGGTTCTTCGCGGGCGATGAACTCAGGAAAGACGGCGGCAAACAGGGACAGGCCCACGTCCCTGCGCCGAACCCACCGAAGCCACAACGGGCTCCGAATCTTGGAATCCGGTCAGCTTTGAATCACATCACCAACTTCGCTTTTTTGGAGAAAGATCATGCAACTCGCATCACGTTTCGCTTCCCGCTCGCCAGTCCTGCGCAGTGCACATCCACTGTCGGACGATCAGATCCGAACCGTGGCTCCGTCCATCTTCGCGGACGCCCCTCACGAAAGCCGTTCTCAGCGGTACGCTTACATTCCGACCGCAGTCGTTTTGGCGGAGCTGCGGAAGGAGGGGTTTCAGCCTTTCATGGTGGCGCAGACCCGCGTGCGGCGTGATGATCGGCGCGAATACACCAAACACATGATCCGGCTGCGCCATGCCAATCAGATCAATGCACGCGAAGCCAACGAGATCATTCTGCTGAACTCGCACGACGGGACGAGCAGCTATCAGTTGCTGGCGGGCATGTTTCGCTTCGTGTGCCAGAACGGGCTGGTTTGTGGCGATACCGTGGCCGATGTTCGCGTACGCCACAAGGGCGACGTAGCCGGAGAGGTCATCAAAGGTGCGTATGAGGTGCTGCACGGCTTCGACCGGGCACTACAGTCCCGCGAAGCCATGCGGGCCGTGGCGATGAACACTGGGGAATCGGAGGTGTTCGCCCGTGCGGCGCTGTCCCTCAAGTACGACGATCCGGACAAGCCCGCACCCATCACCGAAACCCAGATTCTGATGCCGCGCCGCGCCGAAGACAGCCGCCCCGACCTGTGGAGCGTCTTCAACCGCACGCAGGAAAACCTGGTCAAGGGCGGGCTGAATGGCCGCGCTTCCAATGGTCGCCGCCAGAGCACTCGCCCTGTGCAGGGGATCGATGCCAATTTGCGCCTGAATCGCGCCCTGTGGCTGCTCGCCGACGGCATGCGCCAGCTCAAGATCTGATTTCCCGGGGGGGGCCACGCCCCTCGATCTCGGATACGGACCGGAGGAGGGGATGCCGTCCACCGCAGGAGCAGAATGCCCGTCGCGCTTTGCTGTCTTTGAGACAGGCGACGCGCGAACGGGGTGGGGCGAGCGGTACCTGAACAACGGTGCTTTGCATGCATTTCAATAAACAATAGGGACGAGAGATGGCACGGCTAAGAAGCACACACCGGCTCAAGTGGGCCAGGGCGAAGGTTCAGGCGCAGGCCGCTTCGGCGGCTGCTGTACCGACCTCTGGGGCGGCACGGTTTGCCTTGCCGCGCCTAGAGCTGGATGAGCGTTCGTTGGTGGCCCTCAAGTGGCTGGCCCTCGTGCTTATGGTGGTGGACCACACCAATAAGTACCTGTTCGATGCCAGCCACGCGTGGATGTACGCGTTGGGCAGGGTGTGCATGCCGCTGTTCGTGTTTGTGTTGGGTTACAACATGGGCCGCCCCGGATTTCTTGAATCGGGTGCCTATGGCCGGATGACCACGCGGCTGCTGATTTTTGGTGTGCTGGCGACGCCGGCATTCATTGCGGTCAACCAGCTGCCGAGTGGGTGGTATCCGCTCAACATCTTCTTTGCTCTGCTGGTGGCCGTCCTGGGGGCCTGGATGCTGGACAAGGGAGGGCGCTGGTTCACCATCGGAGCGTGCCTGGTGCTGGCATGGGGCGGTGCCTTGGTCGAATTCTGGTGGCCGGCGGTGGGGGCGTGCCTGGCGGTGTGGGCCTACCGGCGAAATCCATCGGTGGGTGCGCTCCTGTCGTTCGTGCTTTGCCTGGCGCTGTTGTGGTTCATCAACGGCAACTTCTGGGCTCTGGCTGCCCTGCCTGTGATTTTTGTCGCGCAGTGGTGGACCTGGGAGCTGTCGCGTGCCCGGAGCGTTTTTTACTGGTTCTACCCTCTTCACTTGTGGGCGTTCTGGGGAGCCCTGGTGTGGCTGGTCTGACCTGCGTGCTGGGCGTCAATCCGGTATCATGGTGGTGCAAGGAGTGATCGCGATGAAGCTGTCGTTTGAAGAATCCGTAAAGACTGGGCTGCTGCAGCGCTCTTTCGACATCGCTGTTGCCAAGGCCGCCGAGCAGGCGCGCGCGCACAAGCTGCCGCCTGCGGGAATCGTTTCCAAGCCGCGTGCTGTGCGCGCGCCGGCACGTGAGCGGGCCGCTGCCTCTTCTCGCTGAGTCACCGGTTCGTGAGTTCGCTGTCGGTGCAGAGAGTCGCAGTTCAAAAGTAGTCCTGAACTTCGCTGGTCCCAACGGTTCCGGCAAATCGTCGGTCAATTCCGTCTATCTGACCAGCGCCCAGCTGGGATTTTCTGGTGAGTACGTCAACGCTGACGACATCGCCCGAACCTTGATCGGCAAAATCCCCGACGACCGAACCCGCAACATCATTGCCGCGCAAGAGGCCGAGGCTCGCCGCCTGGCTTGCCTTGCGTCGGGCAAATCCTTTGCCTTTGAAACCGTGATGAGTACGCCTGAGAAGGTCGCGCTGCGTTCGCAGGCGCGTGCCCTCGGGTACGGCGTCGATCTGGTTTTTGTGACAACGTCCGACCCTGAAATCAATGTGGCACGGGTGGCCAACCGGGTGGCTTTGGGTGGTCATGACGTGGCCACCGAATCCATCAAGTCTCGATACTAGGCCGCGATGCGCCTGCTGCGGTGGCCATCGAGCAGGCCGACTCGGTGGTAGTCTTCGACAACTCGCGCGACAAGGAGTCGCCGGTTGTGGTGGCTAAAAAATTCAACCGCGGCGCTCTGGAGATCATAGATAGCCCGCTCACACCCGATTGGGCTTTCGAGCGCTTGCAGAAGGAATACCACGCGCGCCTGGCGTCGCTGGCCGAACTGGCCGCAGCCTTGCAGGGTGAGGGGCACAAGGATGCACCTCCTGTGAATTTGGCGCAGGCGGCGAACGGCCTGAAGTATTCGGGTCGGATGGTCGCCGTGACGGCTCTGCATTTGCTGCAAGAGGCAGAACAAAGGCAGTTCCTGGTCCATGCGCGTGCACTGACTCAGGACCGCTCCTACCGAGCGGGTAGCGTTGAGCAGGTGAGCTACGCCTACGAGAGGGGAAAGATCGTGCCTCTGGATCGGGGACGGAACCGCTGATTCGCTGCAGAGGCTCAGCTGCAGCTGAGCCCTGATAAGGGCCGATCTTGAAGGATGTCGTCCAAGCGGGGGTTCGTCGTAGGGTCAATTTCTGAAGACCCCTCTGCTTGAGTGATGACCGTTCCTTCAAGGTGAAGGAATGAGGTTCGGAGGCGTTTGATTCGTTTGATTCGGTACGAGCGTTGGCATATGCCGCGCTTTGCCCCTGCGGGTGGCGCTTTGCGCCAGGGCTGAGCGCCCGCTGCAGCGCTCTTTACGACTCGGTCTTCCGCTCAACAGGGGACACTTGCCCTGCACGTCCGGAACGTGCCCGCAGGGGGCCAACCACGGCCACTTCGGGCAAGCCCCCTTGGCCACCAGGGCTCATCGAGGAAGTGCAGGGCCGACGGCCCTGTCTGCGCTGGCGTGCAGAGACCTGGAGGTGTGGCAGATCAGCCTAGCACTGAGGGCGAGGGCCGATGCTCTCGACCAGCGGGCGCTTTCGGCATCATTGCCCATCAGAGACAGCTCCCGAAAACGACGTCCAACCGAGTTACCTCTACCCTGCATGCCGAAGCCTGCTTGCAGCGGCACGACCTTGACGGGGCCCGGATGAAAAGTTGTCTTTACGGCGAGGCGATGAAGATCAGGATGATGGTTCCGACGAGTGCACCCGTCAGGGCGCCCATGCCTGCCGCTGCCAACCAGTCGCGACGGGTGCGCTTGAGCAGTTGATCGGTCAGCACCCGATGCATGGCCACCGTGGCGGCTTGCTCCAGAGTGGCTGCCTGTTGGCCAACCAGGCTCCTCGCTGCATGCTCGGTGGTCTTCTGGATGATGTTCGCGGTCTCATTGCGGAATCGGGTCGTGATGTCGTCGACTTGAGCCCGGTACGCCGCCGTCGCATTGTTCAGTGCCTGCGCGGTTTCTTTTGCGCTGCTGTCCGCTTTCTCCACCCTTTCGAGCAGCAAGTGGATATCGCCCAGCACTTCTGCCAGGAGCGCTTCCTTGGCGGTGCTGGGTCGTGCGCTCATGCCATTTCAAGTGCTTTGAAACAGGCATCCAGCTCAGGCAGCACGCCGCAGGCCAGCCTCTTGACGGCCAGCTTGTCCGCCAGCTGCAGCTTTTCTGACTGGTCCCTGCATTTCGCAATCAGCGCCTTGTAGTCCGTCTTGTCGTTTGCCAGTTCCGTGATGCTGCGGCCGTCAGTCTTCAGGCGCTGATAAATCTCGTTGTCGGTGAGGTGAGCTGCCGGGGACAAAGTGGCCACCTTGTTCGCGGTCAGGTACCCGATCAGCGCCCCGAACTGCCTGGCAGGCTGTTCGCCGTCCTCGACCCTGTTCAGCAGGATCCGAATCCGGTCTGGAGACACCCCCATCTTGACCAGCTGCTCGGCCGTGTTGGCGGTGTCCTTTTGCTGCTTTACATCGGGGACCGCAGGGACCACGAAGTAATCGAAATCTTCGTGTGAGCCTTTGAACTTGCGCATCAGCACCAGCAAGTCTTCGACGTTGCTGGCGCCTATGTCCACCAGCAAGTTGTCCGAGGCCAGCATGTATTGCTGGAGGTGAGCGAAGTCTTTGCCGCGAAGTGCATCGGCTTCCTGCTCATCGGCGTTCGCAGATTCGACTGACACGATCTCCGCGCCTTTTATCCGTGGTGCCAGGAGATGTCGCGCTATGGTGGTTTTTCCGACATTGCCGGAAAAATTGATGACGGCGATTTTCAAGAAGATCTCCGATTGAACAGTGGGTTTGAGTTGTGTTGATCGAAGTACTGGTTCAGATCCATAGAGCCTTGGCGACCTGAGGGTGAGGCGTCAGGCAATCGGGCCTCTCGTTGGGCCTCACCGGCGCTGCCGCTTTTCTTCGTCGCGCTTTTAGCTCGTGCAACTTCGCGTTGCACGCTTGCCCAGCTCACCTCGATGCCGGCCGACTTCAAGGCTTGATGGATGGCGCGGATGGTGTAGCCCTCACGCCGCAAACGTTCGATTTCACTGAGGTGGTTGCGCAGCTTTCTGCCTGCATGACCTGGTGGTTCACTAGGAAGTAGGTCCATAGAGCAATTGTATTCACATTGGATCCAGATAATATTCAAATAATAATCAGTAAATATTCATATAAAAGTTGAGGCCTCCTGAAAAATAGCACAAAATTACCAAATAAGAGGCCAGACAAGAGTTTGCAGGATAGGCTCTCGCCGGTTGATGTACTACCAATCCACGACATGACAAACGAACAGTCATCCTCTTCAACCAGATCTGCGGGTCTGGTCACCGTGGACCTAGGGGCCGAACTGAAATCCGCCTGGAATAAGTGGTGTGCCGATCACAACCTGGTGCGCGGTCCTGCCTTGCGCAGCTTGGTTGAGAGGGTCGTTGCAGGCGGCCTGGAGCCAGCTGGAAGCCCTCAAGTCAATGCGGTGCGGGTGGTGATGGCCAGGCAACCCGAGCGCGGCCCCAAGGTGGGCCGTGAGGTGCAGTTCACGCCATCTGAAAACGCCGCCATCGAGGCGGCCGCGAAGTCCCAGGGCTTTGGGTTCCAGGAGTGGGTTGTCGCGGCTGTTCGAGCGGGGTTGGCCAAGGCGCCTTCTTACGGGCAGGCGGAGCTGGAGGCGTTGACGAAAAGCAATGCGCTCATGGCCCAAATCGCGCTGGACCTGGCGGCCCTGCGCCGGCGGGAGGAAGGCGGCAGCAGGGCCGATGAGGCGCTGCCCCTGCTCGAAAGCGAAGTGCGGCGGCATGTTGAAACGGTGAGCGCCGCGATGGCGCAAGGGGCGCAGCGATGGCAACTGAGAGTCTGAAGCTCGGTCGCGCTTGGGATGACGAATTCCAGGGGTGGACTGCCGATCTGCAGCTGGGGCGGAAGCTCAAGAAGCCGGCGCGCGCATCCAGCAGGTCATCCACCTGGACCGGAAGGCCGGTGTCAACGCGTGAACCCGTCGACTACCCAGGCAAGGGCAGCAAGGCGGATGTGCATGCGCGGCTGCGGGCCATCGCCCATGGTGGGCGCCAGGTCATGGTGAAGATCACACCGGGCAAGAACCACACCATGAAAGCCGTTCGCAAGCATTTGCAGTACATCGGCGAAGACGGGGAGGGCTTGGTTTACGACCAGGATGGGCGAACCTACAGCGGCAAGGAGCAGGTCGATGACCTGGCCTGGATGTGGCAGCATGCCGGCCCGAAGATGCCTGAGGAGGCGGATGCCCGGCTGGCGTTCAACATCGTGTTCTCGATGCCAGAAGGCACCGATGAGCGTGCCGTCTTTGCGGCGGTCAAGGCCGTTGCCGAGAGCGAGTTTGCGGGTCATCAGTGGGCGATGGGGCAGCACTTCGATGAGCCGCAGGTGCATTGCCACGTTTCAGTGAAGGCCGAGGGAATGGATGGTGTTCGCCTGAACCCCCGAAAAGCAGATCTGCAGCGTTGGCGTGAGCGCTTTGCCCACGAGCTGCGCGAGCGTGGCGTCGAGGCCGAAGCCACACGCCGCGCGTCACGGATGCACCAGCAGCGCATCAACAAACCCTGGGCCGCAACGCGTCTTGAAGAGCGTGGCCAGCCCACCAACCCGGCGCCGGAGCAGGCCGACGCCAAGCGCGTGCAGCGTTGGAAGGACACGGAGCAGCGAGCGGCCAGCTCATGCGACCGGATCATCGAAGCGTTGCATCGCTCCAGCGATGCCGCCGACCGGGTATTGGCGAAAGAGCTCGCGGAGAGCCTGGTGGGGCAGCAGGCCCGCAAGACTGTCCGCCAGGAAAATCGAACGAAACAGGATCTAGAGAGGACGTGACGATGGAAGAAGTTTTCAGGGAGCCGGCAGAGCTGAAGTCATTCGTGCCTGGCACATTGATTTGCCTCAACGATGTGATGACGGGCATCCGCAAGCTCGCGCGCGTCAGCGACACAGGCAATGCCTACATCGACCTTGATGATGAGGATTGCACCCCCATGCCCATCTATGCGGTACTGCGGCCGGAAGAGGTGGGAAACATGCTCGGCTGGGGCCTGTACCTGGTGGACCACAAGCCCGAGCTGCACCCGGGTTGGGCTGCGCTCTGCGAGCAGCTGGTCAATTCCGGGGAGGGTGTGCTGCTCTACAACCGAGCTGCGCATTGGGCATTCCAGAACCTGGTCTTCGACTATGACAGGGCGATGGATGCCGCAAAGGCTGAAACAGCGGCGGTGGCCAGAGGCCGCAAGATGCTGGACGACATGGCGCGAAACGCCGGAGGCCTGGAATGAGCTTCGAGAGCATGGAGGAACAACGGCGGGGGGCGGTGGATGCGATCCTGGTGAAATTCGGGGAGGGGATCGACCAGGCCGAGCAGGCCGCGGCAACCAGGACGAACGACCCGAGCATCAGGAAGCTGATGGCGGCCCGCATGGCGCTCGAATACGCCGTGCTGGCGACGGCGCTTGAAAAGAACGTGGCAACCGAGGTGGCCGCGACAGCTCTTGCAGGTGCGAATCCTGCACAGCAGGCCATGATGCTGAAGAAGGGGGCGGCGGCGCTGGGCCGTGCCTATCGTGTCGAGCCTGAGGTATTGGCCAACGTGTTCGCAGGTGGCTTGGTGGACGTGGACATGCCCAAGGGCCTGGGCAGCACACCGGAGATCGACAAGATGGTGGATACCTGCCGCTCGCTGGTGGCAGGCATTGTCAAAGATGAGTATGCCCAGCGTGGCCGACCCGAAGGCAGCGCGAGCTTCGTTGCATACACGGGTGAAGGTGTCGCAGCGAAGGCCAGGACGGATCTGGCGGCCCGGCTGGCGTTCATGGAAGCCAACATCGGCGCGGCCGTGGGAAAGGGGGCGATCAGCCAAACCAACGCCGACATGCTCCGGGCCAGGATCGAGGCGCAGGTGTTCCAGCCGCGGCCGCCGCAGCTGCTCCAGTTCAGCAGGGAGTTCTCTGCATTCTTCGAGCAGCGCGGCAAAGGCATTCGCATTGAAGCCATGAAGGAGGTTCGGGGCGTCACGCAGTCACAGACGGTGCGCGAGATATCCGACCGGCTCAACTCGGTCATGGCATCAGCAGGTCGAATGGATCGGTCGAGCGACCACCGTACCCACAAATCCAAGGAGAGGTGAATAATGAACATGAATGAAGCCAGCGTGCTCACACTGGACACGAACGGCCGTGTCATCGAGCAGCAAAGTCCGTTTCTGGTTTTCCGGCTGAGCTGGGTTGCCTACCTGCGGGAAACCTGGTTGTTTCTGATCCGCGTGCTGGTATGGGGCATCGTGGCCACGCTGATCTCACTCGGGCTAGACCGGTTCGCGCACATGAAGACCGATGCCTGGTTGCCGGTGCTGGGTCTGGCGGTTGCTGTCTTGCTGACGGTGTACTCCGTGATGATGACGCGATCGGTTCGGCTGTTCACCGACGAGAACGGCGTATGGATGCAGTCCGGCGTGTTTCCCTGGGAGCGGGGCGTCTCCGGTGTGCAATGGCGTGACGTTGGCCAGGCTGGCTACACACAGGGCCTGGCAAGCTGGGCGCTGCGCAGCTACAGCGTTCGGATCTCGCATCGCTTCACCACCGGTGCCGAGCTCAATTTGCGACACGTGCACCGCGGCAACCTGGTAGTCGAGCACATCAACGGAGTGATGGCCGAGCTGCAGGGCAGGGTGATGCCGGCATGATCGCAGTTCGCGCGACCTTCTATGCGGCGCTCACCGCTGTTGCCCTGGTCGCTGCGCCGGCGGCCGCCGAGCAATTCGAGGCCAAGGTGATCGGGGTGGCTGATGGCGACACGGTCACTGTCCTGCAGGACGATGCGCGGGGCAAGACGCCAAGGCGTGTGCGGCTGAGTGGCATCGATGCACCGGAGAAGGCCCAAGCCTTCGGGACTGTGGCGCGCCAGCAGCTTTCACAACTGGCGTTCGGGAAGGTGGGGCACCTGGACTGCCGGTCCACGGATCGGTATGGGCGCAGCGTCTGCCTGGTGAGGGTCAATGGGGTGGATGTCGGGTTGCGGGTGATCGAGCTGGGGTTGGCCTGGCATTTCAAGCGCTATGCAAACACACAGCCGCGAGAGGAAGCAGGGGCCTATGCGGTGAGCGAAAACATGGCTCGAGCCGCGAAAACAGGTCTGTGGCGTGATCTTGGCACCGCTTCGGAGCCCGTTCCCCCATGGGACTGGCGCAGGGGCGCAAAGACCGATTTCTGACCCCGCTTGCCGGAAACGGGCCGGCCTGGCGCCGGCTGTCGTCGCGATGAAGAACTACCGCTGCATCCAGCTGCGCGCGCAAGCGGTACTTACTCGTCGAGCAAATCCCGCTTCTTTCTTTTGCCGCGATCCGGCTCCGGCGTGGCGATGAGCAAGTGCGCCGGGAATTGGCGCATGAACTCCATCGATCGTTCGGCAGGCGCCTCCAACCAGGCGTCGAACTGGTCAGGGTGCAGGATCACCACCATGCGCTTTTCGTCTTCGGGTCGGTGATACAGCTTGAACAGTTCGTGGTCGGCGGCATTGATGGTGAGCATCGTGAAGCTGAAGACCTCTTCGCCCGTTGCCTTTCGATTGCTGGTCCACAGACCTGCGATGCCCATGGGCGTGCCGTCTTTGCGCTGAATTCGTGTAGGGATGGGGGTTCCGCTGCGGTGATCCGGCTCATAGATGCATTCGGCGGGGATGATGCAATGCTGGCCTTTGCGCCAGGCGTCCCGATAGCTCGGCTTCTCAGCCACTGTCTCTGTCCTGGCGTTGTAGGTTTTCCTTCCGTACTTCAGTTCACCGGCGAAGTGGGGGACCATGCCGAATAGCCCGACCATGGACTCACGCGGTGGCACGGCATCATCACCCACATCTTTGTTGGGATGCCGGCGGATGAATGGGGCCGCGTAGATCGGCCATACCTCTGACTTCACCGGAGCCGGCGGCGCCTCGACACCGAAGAACAACCGCAGCCGTTCGGTGCTGGTGACGGCGACATAGTTGGAACACATCGACGGATTTTGGGCACAAGATGCGGGTTCAGGGAATATACTGGATTTATGTCCAGTATTCCAGTTGCCCAAATTCCGCTGCCGTTGGGGGGTGCCGCGCTGGTGTTGCCCATGCCTGTTGCCAGTGTGCGTGCGGGGTTTCCGTCGCCGGCGGAGGACTTCACGGTCAATCGGCTGGATCTGACCCAGATTCTCGTCACCCATCCGCAAGCCACCTATCTGCTGCGCGTGGCCGGCGCCTCGATGCAGGACGCGGGCATCTCCGATGGCGACACGCTGGTGGTGAACCGCGCCATCAAACCGAAGCATGGTCACGTGGTGGTTGCCATCGTCGATGGCGAGTTCACGGTGAAGTACCTCCATCAGCGCGCCGGCCGTGTGCGCCTCAAGGCGGCCAACCCTACCTTTCCCGACATCATCCCGAAGGATGGCCAGACGATCGAGGTCTGGGGGGTGGTCAGTTCCTGCATCAAGCGGTTCCTCACCTGATTTCCTTCCGATGCGGATGCTGCCGTTATGTACGCCCTGGTGGATGGCAACAATTTCTATGTGTCATGTGAGCGCGTCTTCAGGCCCAGCTTGAATGGCCGGCCCGTCGTGGTGCTGTCCAACAACGACGGCTGCGCGATCGCGCGCTCGAACGAGGCCAAGGACCTCGGCATCAAGATGGGTGAGCCGTGGTTCAAGATCCGTCACCTGGAGCAGGAAGCTGGTTTGGTTGCCCTGTCGGCCAATTTCACGCTGTACGGTGACATGAGCGACAGGATGATGACTTTGGCTGCAGGCCTTGGGCCGACTCAGGAAATCTATTCCATCGACGAGAGCTTTGTTGGCCTGCAGGGTGTGCGTGGGAACCTGGTCGAACGGGCGCACGCCGTGCGCGCTCGCGTGCTTCGGTGGACCGGAATCCCCTGCTGTGTGGGTATCGCTCAGACCAAGACCCTGGCGAAGTTGGCCAACCACATTGCGAAGACCGCCGAACGCAAGCCGGGCAGTTACCCGGCTCACCTGGCACAGGTGTGCAACCTCGCGGCGCTGTCTTCTCAGGATCTGGACGACGTGCTTCAGGCTACCGACGTCGGCGAGGTGTGGGGGGTCGGGCCTCGCATCAGCAAGCAGCTGCAGGAGGGCGGCATTCACACGGTGTTGGACCTGACCCGAATGGACCTGGCCACAGTCCGCCGGCGGTGGAGCGTGATGCTGGAACGCACGGTTCGTGAGTTGCAGGGACAGCCCTGCATCGATCTGGAGGATGCGCCCGGGCCCAAGAAGCAGATCGCATGCACCCGCTCTTTTGGACAGCCCATTCACGAGCTGGAGCCATTGCTGGAAGCGGTCAGCGAGTTTGCCGGGCGGGCTGCGCAGAAGCTGCGAGCGCAAAACAGCGTGGCGACCGAGTTGCTGGTGTTCATGCACACCTCTCCCTACCGGCCTGGGCCGCAGCTCTCACGCAGCGTACTGGTCCCGCTTCTGCGTCCGACCGACGACACGCTCGCGCTGGCCAGGGCCGCGGCCGACGGCATGCGCTTCATGTACGTGCCTGGGTATCGATTCATCAAGGCCGGCGTCATCCTCGTGGATCTGCAGCCGGCCAGCCTGGTGCAACTGGAGCTGAATCTGGGGGAGCATGCCGAGCGCGAGGTAAAACGTGGCCGATCAGGCCTCATGGTGGCCATGGATGAGCTGAACCAGCGCTACGGCAGGGGTACCGTGCACGCTGCCTCAACAGGAGCTGCCGGCCCGCAGAGAACCTGGGGCATGAAGCAGGAGCGGCTGACGCCGCAATACACGACCCGACTGGAGGATGTGCCTGTGGCGCGGGCTTGATGCTGGCGCAAGGAGGGTGCATAAAAAAACCCGGCGCAATGGCCGGGTCGAATGAAAGCCCAGGGTCGTGAAGCTTTCAGCGGAGGACTGATCGAAACGATCAGGCCATGAGCCCATTGCAGAAATGAGCTCAAAAGTAGTATATCGTCTTTGCGGCGCGACGATGCGGCAAAAGTCGGGTCCGGCCGGCTGCTCATTACCTTTCCCTTTTGGCATGCAATCTTTACTCCCGTCCGATGTGTTGCGCTGGTATCCCACGCGGCGGCAGCAGCAAATACTCGACCTTGTTGCACAAGGTCTCTCTTACCCTGAAATTGCCTTGGCACTCGGCCTTTCGGTGAGCACCGTGAAGGTTCATATGAGCCGACTCTTTAGGGGTCTGGGCGTACGAACCCGCATTCATGCCCTCCAGGTGCTTGGAAAGGTGACCCCTGCGCAACCGCCGCCGCCTTCACTGTCTGATTCACTTGTTGATCCCACCCCTGCAGGGCCAGGTGCGGAGAAAAGTCGGATGAGCACGACCCTGAGCATGTTTCCAGAGCGCTGCGAGATTGTGCGGATCGACTTGACCGACGAGCGCCGCTTCTGAAGACATGAAAGCGCTGAAGTTGAACATCAGGTTGGGGTCTTCGCGCAATGCGCTTCCCATGGTTGCAGCACCCGACACGGCTCTGCTTCTTTTAGGTGTGGTCCAACGTGGAATGGAAGTTGGCTACCTGGCCCAATTGCCTTCGGGCGAATATGTGCAGGCCAACGGTTCCATGCTGCGACCGCTCAACGCATCGCAAGTTCGAGCGGCGATGCGAAAGGCCGGAGCACCACCGCCTGCGAAGGATCGCACGGTGAAGCAGCCACCGGTGATTGTTATCCACAAGAAGCGGCGCACTGTGTCGCCTGAGACTGGGATGGGCTGAGGAGATGCCATCGGCGCCGATGAGCGTGTGACTCTACGTGTGAGGTGAGGACGATGTCCGTTGCTCCAACAAGCGCAGGTTGTGCAGGGCATCGGCATTGTCTGGATCAAGGTTCAGCGCCCACTGGAAGTGCTGCCGCGCGCTTTGAAGATCGCCCTGTTTCCAGAACACGTTGCCGAGGTTGTTGTGCGCTCCCGCATGTGTTGGGTTGGTCGACAACACCTTTTGATAGGCAGCCGCAGCCTCATCCAAGTGATTCAGGGCCTTGTGCGCCACGCCAAGATTGAGCCAGTAATTCGGCGCATGCGGTTCCAGGTCGACGGCGCGCTGAAAGCATGCGATGGCCTTCTCGTGATCGGATTGCGCACGATGAATGAGTCCAAGGACATTGTGGAACGTTGCGCAGTTGGGCGCTAATGCCACCGCCCTCAAAGCCAGAGGCAATGCCTCTGCCGGCATCTTCCGGTCACACAGCAGCGTGGCGAGTTCGTTCAGCGTCGGTATGTGGTCTGGCCGAAGTTCGAGCAAGGTGCGAAGCGTCTCCACGAGCTCGTCAAACTTCTTCAAGGCCAGCAGCTCCTGCGCTTGCACGACCAGTGCTTGATGCCGCCGGCCCGCGGCCGATTGCACAACGGCCTCAGCACGTCGCATCCGTGGCAGCAGGGATGGTCTGGGTGCGATTGCCTGCGCTTGTCTGTAGGCCAACAGTGCATCGTGATCATTGCCCAGCTTTTGATGGGCCAGGCCCAGCAGCGTCAGTGTGTTGGCCCGCCACTGCTGAACATTGGGGGAGGGGGGATAGTCCTGGGCGAGCATTGCCCGCAGGCGCGCCAACGCCTCGAATGACCGACCAGTCAGGAGGTAGATCATCGTCACTTGTTCCCACACCTCGGCATCGCCGGGCGCTTGCTCCAGGATGTCCCGGTAACTCGTCAAGGCGCCTTCAAGGTCGCGCCGCTGCATGCAGGCTTCTGCATGCAGTACGAGGGCGACTCGACTGGCCTTCGGTTTCATACCTGCAGGCGCTGTAGATCAGCGCAAGAATATGGACACATCGACATGGATCGCCGTGACAGCTACAGCACGGGTGTAAGACTGCAAACCCAGGAGATCGTCACGCTGCCGAATTTTGCTCTTCTGAAGTCGTACATGTAAGACCTGCCTCAGCTTCCTAGATCGCGGATGTTGGATTTTGAGAAGGGCCTGATATTGCGGAACAGGCTGTTGTTAACCATCACGTTGATGTTGAAAGTATCGACTGCAGGATCTACCAAAACGACGCGGTCGTAGACGTTGACCGTTAGGGTGTATCGGTCGTCCCAATTTGTGCCGAACACCTGTGTTGACTGGCCAAGGTAATTGCCGACGCAGACCTTGGTCGGCATCTGGAAGTCGAAGCTGGGAGAGAACTGACTGCCCTCGCCCATGCCGGCTACCACGCCCGACGAGAGGATGAAAGAGCCTGCCAGCGGCCCTCTCGCAGCACGTTCGGCCGGTGTGGATTGACGCCCGACCGCGACGTGCATCCCCACGGCGGCCGCTGTCGTGCCGCTCGGGCAAGCATCGTAGTATGAAGGCGGCGCAACGTAGGCATAGTTTCCGCCGGAGGAACTGTCCTGCCCGTTGTTCATGGTGCACGTCGGAAATGGGTCGGGCCTCCATTTGAAGATTGCTGCGTACAGGCGTTGAATCGGCGGCACGCACTGTGCCACGGCCATCGGACCGGCCGGGTTCGACAGGCACAGCAGAACTTGGCACCCCCAATCATCGGCACGGGCCTGGGGCGACGCGATGAGGGCAACCAAAGTGGCAGCTGTAGCAAAAAGTCGTTTTGACATGGGTTTCTCTCCGGTGTCTCGATGGGTTATCGCTCACGCGAGTTGCGCTTCTGCTCTGGGTTTGGGTGCTGCTCGGGTGAACGTGCGCGTTCATCCGGGGCGCGCGGCGCCTTTGCGTCGTAGACGCCGAAGGAGGGCTGCCGAGCGGCCGATCGGTTGGAAAAATCGGTACGGGCTTTCTCGCTGAACCTGGACAGCAATTCCGACTTCCAGGCATTCAGTTGCGACTCTTTCGGTCGGGTGCTGATCACCACCCCTTTGTCATCCCGTATGCGCTCATTCACCATCACGTCGCGCTTGCCGATGTTCTGCAGCACGATTTGCTCGCCGGCCTGGCGGTCCTGCATGGCCTCCGCCAGGCCCTTGCCCCAGATGACCTGTTCGCCGGCGCGTGTCTTGAGCGTGACAAAGTAACTTTCGTCGTTGTTCGGATCGAACTTGTAGGGCGCTTTGCCGTGATCGACGACTTCTCCCACATAGACGCGTTCTCCGCGAAGCTTGGCCTCCAGTTCTTTCAGGGCCGCGGCGGTGAACTGGTCGCCGAGGGCCTTGGAATCGAGAATCGCGCGCGAGTTGTCGAGGACGGTCCTTTCCTGCACGGTCAGGGCATCGCCGTCCACGTGCTTGCGCTGCATGGCCGTTTCAGGCCTGCCTTGCAGGCGCGGCTCGTGCCGTTGGTGCTCGATGTCGACCGCCGTGATGATGTTTGCCGGTTTGTGGAGCTGCTGCAGCTCGGACAACAACTGTTTGTCCGTATCGCGTGGCTCAAACCCCCGGACCTTGATGCCGTGTAGGCTGGCCTCCAACCAGGCGTCGCGTTTGAATTCGTCGGTGCCGCTGACGGTGATTTCCCGCCAGTTCTTCGAAGTGGCCACTTCAACCATCGCCCGGATGGTGGCTTTGTCCTGCCGTTCAGTGCTGATGGCTTTGCCCGCATCGACGAAGGCGACTCTGCCTTGCTCGGCGCCATTACGGAAGATGAACTCGGCAGCGCCTTTGTCCAGCAGGCCTCGCTTTTCGTGGGTGACGATGTAGCGCGCGCGGATGGCGCTGCTCAACTCGTCCTCTGCAACCGGGCGTTTGATCTGGCGATTGCGCTGGCCGGCCAAGTCGGGATCGCCGGCTGCGGCCGTGGTGGGGATGATCGGGGTCGGCGTGCTGAAGGCGCGTTGCGCTTCGCGCAGCTGCGCCGTAGTGGTATCTGGCGAACGCGCCAATTCCTCGACGACCTGGCGGGCTTCCCGCGCACGGACGGTGGCCACGGCCGCAAGCGATGCCGCGTCGATCAGCGCGCCACGAGATTGATCCGAGGCCGCGATGTTGGCCTGACGTTGCCGATCGGCCGTCGGCGCATTTGCATCCTGCTCCACCTTCGCACGTTCATCGTTCAAGACCTTGGCTGCATTTGCGATGGCCGGGGAGCGCTTCTGCAGCTCCTTGACGTATTCGGGGGATGCGCGCATGTGGCCCGCGATGGCTTCCAGGGAGTTTTCCCGGCGAGAGTCGGAGCGGATTCGGCCGAAGTCCGTTGCGTCCAGATCCGCCCAGCGGCGAGCGGTTTCCTGCTCGATCATGATCGAGTGCACTGGCCGAGCCGGGTCGGCCTGCATGGCCTCGTTGACGGCCGCCAGGCGAAGATCCGTTCGGGATTCGATGGATGACCGCTCACGCATGGCATCGGAGCGGCCTGAAGCCTTGTGATCATGGGCTTCCAGCACTTCGGTTTCCAGCTCGATGGCGGCAGGCGTCGGCGCCCGCAGGATTTCACCGTGACGATCTGCAGGCAGTTCCCGATCCTTGCCTTCAGTGATGGCATTTCTCATGTCATCCCCCCTGAATTCACTGGTTCGATGCCGGCTTGTTGGCGGCCAGCTGCTGGATTCGGGTTTCGACCTCGACACGGCGGTTCAACGACCTGCCGTCCGGCGTGCGGTTCTCGGTCAGGAAGTTGCCGGCGGTGAAGTACTTCGTTCGAATCTTCGAAGCTTCGACCCCATTGCTGATCAACCAGTTGCGCGCCCTTTCGGCGCGCTCGATGGCAATCATCTTGTCGACCGGGTTGACGACATTGCTGTCCGTGTGCCCGCGGACCTCAATCTGATCGGCCGCGCGTGCGTGGGTGCGAAGCGCTTCCGCCACCTGCGCATCGGGCTCGAACTCGGTGCGAGCGAATGGATGGAAAACCCGAATCACGACGCCATCAGGGGTGGCGCTGTAGGCATGTGCCGGCAGCTGCGGGGTTGCCATCGAGAGGGGCGTGGGCACAACCGCCTGTGGTGGGGGGATCACGGCCGGCGGCGGCAGCGTCAAGGACTGCCGCACCAGGTTGGTCATCTCATTGAGCTTGATCTGAAGGGCGTCCACCTGGGCGCGCAACAGGTTGTTTTCCGTCAGCAGCGCGCGTTCGGCGCTCACGCGCTGCTGCAGGGCCTGGATGCGCGCAGGATCGTTTGCAGACACGCGGGTGCTGCCGTCGGCCTCAGCGGGCTTGGGCACCGAGCTGCACCCACCGAGTAGTACGGCTGTCCCTGCGAGGCACAGGGTGAGACCGCCCAGCGACATTGCACGTTTCTTTTTCATGAGATCTCCATTTCCATTTCTTGATGAGTGCGTGCGCCTGCCTGGTCAGAGACTGGCGGGGCCTCATCGGTTGATTTGGACCACTGCACGTTGCTGAACAACCAGTCGGCCATTGCCGACACTTCCTTTGCCACCGGCGTGACCGTATTCGTCACGGATGGCATGCTCGCGAGATTCAGTGCCAACTTGCCGGCTGGTACCTGTTCGCCAGGTTCGACCGGTCGCACCCGTCCTTCGGACCTGGCGATGAAGGCGTCCATGTCCAGGGGCGGAACCTTGACAGGGGGCATCAGGCGTTCCTTGAAGGCCGGATCGGTGTAGTACTTGATCTTTTCGGCAAAGATTGGCTTGCAGTTGTCGGCAATCACGATGACGCGATCAGGGCCGATCTCGCGCAGTTCCTGCGGCAACATCAGCGCGCGCTTTTGGTCAGAAACGTTTTCGCTGTTCGTTACGGACCCGCGGCCGCGAGAGACGCCTTTGCTGGTGCTGCTCAGCCCGTAGTAGCCCAGGATCTCGCTGTACTCCTGCGCGTCCTGCTGCTCGCGTGGTGCATAGATCAGCTGCAGCATGTGGTTCGTGGCCAGCGTTCGGGTCCCTTCCTCGCCGTAGAGTTCGCGGTCCTTGAGCTGGCTGATGGACTGGGCGATCATGAGCGAGCGCAGCCCATAGCCGGCGATGTAGCCGATCGACTTCACGTACTTGTCCACGCGGCCGAGCGCTGGGAACTCGTCCAGCAGCAGCAGTGCCAGGTGCTTCAGAGTGGGGTCTTTCTCAGGCAGCGTCTTCGTGTTCTGGTCGATGGCAACGCTGAAGAACAAGTTGATCAACAGCGAGGCCTCGGCCAGGCGGTTCGGGGGGATGACGACGTAGATCGACATCTTGCGGCGTCGGATATCGCGCAGGTCGAAGTCGTCGCGGCTGGTTGCGGCATCGACCGCAGGATTGGTGAAGGCGCCCAGGGGCGCCGAGAACGTTGAAAGGATGCTGGTCAGCGTGTTGTCGGAGTTGCTGACGAACTGGCTCAGCGCATCGAGACAGTGCTTGCTCAGTGCCAGCCCGGAAGCAGAAACTCTGCTGTCCACCACGCCCTGCCAAAACTCCTTGGGGCGGCCGTTCCCGCTGGATCGGCGCAGGACTTCACCGATCGTCAGCGGCATGCCCGATTCGAGGCAGTAAAGGCTCACGGCCACGAACAGGTTTCGCGCAGCGTCGTTCCAGAATGCGCCGTCGCCATCCCGCTTCGGATAAAGCATGTATCCCACGCTTTGCAGCTCGCCCACCACGAAGCGCGGATCTCGGCTGACATAGGACAACGGGTTGCTGCAGTGCGTTTCGAAGTTCTCATCGAAGGGCGCGAACTTGTAGACCTCCTGGCCATGCTTCGCCCGGAAGCCGGATGTCACATCGAAGTTCTCGCCCTTGATGTCCACGACGATGACCGACTGGTTCCAGTTCAGCAGGTTGGGGATGATCGTGCCGACACCTTTGCCGCTGCGGGTGGGGGCGACCAGCATGACAAACTTCGGCTCGTTCATCATCAGGAACTTGCCGTTGTGTTTCCCGAGGATCAAGCCCTGTTCTTCGAGAAGGCCGGCATCCTGAACCTCTCCTGCCGTGGCCCAGCGCGCATCGCCGTGCAGGCTGCGGGATTTGCTCATGACCACCGCGATCAGGATCAGCGGCAATCCGAAGAGGGCAAAAACAGCAAAGCCCATGGAGCCTTGCAGCCGTTTCTTTTCCTTCGGATCGTCCCGGTATTGAGCCCAATACTCTTGCCATGTTTCCGCCTGTACCTGGCGCGGGTCCGCCTTGTGCACTATGAAGTAGGCACCTCCTGCGGCGTACCGCACTGCCCAGGCGCCGGCGCCCAGCCAGGCCGCAACCAGGAGCGTCAGGACGACGGTCTTCGCTTTCATGATCGGTTACCCAGTTGGCGGTCCCCGAAACGCGCTTGGGCCTTGGCCCAGGGGTCGAAATACACCTCATCGACATAGCGCTCATACCCGACCTGCTGACCTTTGTCGTCGTACAGCACTTTGCGGGTGATGTGGATCACGACGTCGATCGTCAGGGTGTAAAGATGCTTGATCTCCTCGCGACCCAGGGTCGCAGCCTCCGGGTTTTCCTTGCACATGAAGACGAAACGTTCCGAGCCCAGGGCGCAGCTCTCAGCGTGCCAGCTGGTGATCGAGCCGGCGTGACCTGTGGTGAGCAGCTTAAGGAAGTCCCAGGCTTCGGAGCTTCGCAGTTCGGCCAGCAGCGCACGATCCGGGGCCATGCGCATCAGCGACCCGATCAAGTCGGCCGGCGTGGTGCGCGCGATCCCTTGGGAGCTTTTTGAGTAGAGCAGGTGCACGCGGTTGTCGTGCAGTGGCAGCATCAGCTCGCGTACGTCCTCCACCGTGATGAGCCGTTCGCGCCGCGGGATATGCTGGCACATCGACTTCATGAGCGTTGTCTTGCCGGAGCCTGTATCGCCGATGACACCCGTGTTTTTCCTGGCCAGCACGGCGGCAATCAGAAAGTCTTTGAGCCGGCCTTCGGCCAGCAGGCTGGCCAGGTGCTGATCGTCAGAGGACAGTGACGACAGAGACGCCTCGAAGTTGTCAGGGCGGGCCCAGATGAACTTCGAGAACGCGCCGCATTTCTCGTAGTGTTCGAGAGAGAGCACCTCGGATTTCGGGATGCGGATCGACATGCTTACCATGCCTGGCTCTACCGCAGGTGGGAGCACGATCTGGATGCGCTCGCCGTCTGGCATGGTGGCTGACAGCAGCGGGCTCTTGGCGCCCACCGACTGTTGCTGCGGCGAGTACACCGCGATTGCCTGGGCGAACGCTTCCAGGGCCGCAAAATCGAGTGCCGGTTCTTCGATGGTCAGATTGCCGCTTTCCAGCTGGACGACGAGCTCGCCGGGTTTGTTGATCCAGATCTCGGTGGCGTTGTGCTCCTGCATGTGGCGCTTGATCGGCTTGAGGTAGCCGCGCACCACGATGTCGCTGGCGAGGGTGTCGCCAAACACCGCGTCATCCCCGAAGGGCCGCGGTGCCTCGGGTTTGGACGTGTCGCGCCGGACCTTGAGATCGACCACCGCGTTCATCGAGGCAGTACCTTTGCGATGCTGCCCGTTCCTGCGGCCTTCAGTGCGTACACAGGCGAGAAGTCCAGATCGCGGGCAACGTAGATCGAGATGCGATCCCCTTCGTTGATCGTCAGACGGGGACGGACCTTGATGGTCTGCTTGATGACTTCCTCGGCCAGGGCGGTCGATGAATTGAGCGTGTTCTGAGCCGGCGAGGTTTGCACGGTGACAGCTGTCCCCCCGTTGGACTGCGCCTGTCTGTTGATAATCGCGACCGTCACATCCTTGACGAACGACAGGATGAGCGCTGCGCCTATCCGGGCGCCCCAACGGTTGTCCAGGTGGCCGGGAACACCCGACGTGCCCAGGCGATCCGCGCCGGGCGAACCCAGATCGATTTCGATGCCTTCGGGCGTCTTGAGCCTGGACCAGGTGACGAAAAGGCGTTCTAGGCCCAGCTGGTTCGTCACGCCGTACTCTCCCGTCAACTCGCTCCCGCGCTCCAGCAGCAGCACGCGGCCGTTGTCCGAATACAGGTTCTGTGCCAGTACACAGGAAGTGAACCCCGGCACCTCGTCGACGATGCGGCCGGTCAGCACGCAATCTGCCTGGCGGCCCTTGGGCAGGATGAGGTTCTGGTCCGTCATCCGTTTGGCGGTGGAAACCGGAGTGGCGCTGCTGTAGAGCGTGCTTCCCACCGTACCGGGTCTGGCCTGCTCGGGCGGCGATGACAACGTGGCGCCTGGTGGCTGACCGAAGTACGGTGTAGCGCTGGGCGCAGGTGTGGGCATGGTCGCGCCGGTGGGGGAGACTTGCCCGCTCCCCAACCCGGCGTTGCGCAGCAGCTCGGCGATCTGCTGCGTCTGCCTCTGGGCGATCGCGTTGCTGGTGGCCGAGCCGGCATCGGCTCCCGGTGTGACATTCGATGGCTTGGTGGGATCACCGACGAACAGCGATCCACCATAGCGACTCGGCGGTTTCGGTGCCGGCTGGCCGCCGGCCTGTCCTTGCTGGCCTTGAATGGGTGCGCCCGTGTTCTCGCCCGGAAGCGGCTTGCGTCCAGGCGCATCGTTGAAGGCGGTGATGGCAGGAACTTCGACGACCTTGCCATCCTTGTCGACGGCGAGGGCCCGCCCTTGCGCGTTCACCATGACTTTCCCGTCCGCGCCCCGCAGCGCACGCAGGCCATCGTCGAGAGCAGGAGGAGTTTCAGCCGCCTTGACCTGCAAGGGAGCGGGAAGACCGCTCTCCGAACCAAGCTTTGGTTTTGGAGGGGTCGTGCCGGTCTTTTCGGGATTGAAGACCTGGGACGTGTCTTCTATAGCGCGCGGGGCGGTGCTGGCCTTCAGTTCGGCCTTGCGGTTGTTCAACCAATTCTGGCTGAGCCAGGCGATCACCCCGACCAGCATGGCGCCCACCAGGAGCAGGAAGATGCCTTTGGCGACCTTGTTGTCCGCCGAGCCTTTCTTGTTGACCGAAACGATGTCCTCTACGACCTCGGGTTGCGGGTCGGGTTGGGGAGGTTCAATCGGCTCAATGTGGTTGGTTTCCGTCATTGCGGGTTCCCTTTGATTTCGCGCACGACGGTCGGTGACACCGTGGATGTTGGCGTTGCGATGCCTGTGTGGTCATACGCTTCGTTGAAGATGCCGACCACGGCCTCGCCCAAGCGGAGCGTGAATTTGCGGGCGGTTCGCTGCACCACCACGAAGTCCCCGTCCATGTGCCAGTTCACGCGCGTCGTTTCGCCGTCGCTTCCATGAGCGAACACCGCAGGAATTTCGCGAGCACCCGGGAATTCGAAGTACGTGAAGCGGCCGTCATCGAACACCATGGCCGGCTCTGCATCAGCGCCTTTCTCCAGCACTTGCTTGGTGAAATTGGTGTTGCGCACCTGAATTCCCTCGGCCTTCAAGCGTTGGGATGGCGTCATGCCGTAGTCGGGATCGACCGATTGAGGGATGGGTCGGGCTGCTGCAATGTTCACGCGATGCAGAAGCGCTTCGGCGGCGGCCGCGCGTTCGGTGCTCGACATGACTTCAGAAGCTGCTTTGGGCTTCGGGTAGTCGAACACCAGGCGGAAGAACGGCGCGTCGAGGTCGGCGCGTTTCCCACGGGAAACACTGTCCCCGACCACCTCGAACACAAATGAGTAGTCGCGCTTGCTGGTGTGCAGCTCCATGTTGTTGCGCTGAGCGTTGTCACGCGGCCGCACAAAAATCTGGTTGGAGCCAATGATGGCGCTGATGCACCATTCATCGTTTTCGTTCTTGCAGTCGCTGCTCAGGCCGACTACCGGCACTTCGATCTTTTCATCGCGTTCCAGGATGATCCGGGTGACCGTGCCGCGCTGGACGCGGACCACGGTGACATCGAGGTCCTTGTACGGAATCACGCGGATTCGTGGATCGCTCGGGCTGGCTTGGGGCACGGTCGCTGCATGGAGGGTGGTGAGCGATAGCAGCATTGCAACGGCCGTGAGCGGTTTCAGGGAGAACTTCATTTCTTAACCCCCTTGCCCTGTGGGCTGCGCGTTCGTGCTGACGCTGGAGAAGCTTGTGCCAGGCACTTCCACGTCGCGTCGATATGAGAAGACCTGGAAGCCCATCGGATTGCGGGTCAGTTCCGCCTCCGATGCGTAGGTGTTCGGGTTGTAGCGAAAGGTCATGTTGACGACGAAGACCGTGGGGGCTTCAACGACGGCGCCTTTGGATACCGTTGTCCGCTCGAAGCGGATCACCATCTGTTGGGGGTTGGTCGGTGATGGCGCGACGGACAGAACCTTGATGCGGCGGTCGGTGAAATCGCCGAACACTTTGTCGAGGCCTTTTTCACCAAGGAACTGGTCGCCGTACTCTTTGAAGATGGTAGGCTCCGTGAGGGCGGACACCGTGTCGTAGTCGGTGGCCACCAACCACCAGTTGTACTGTTCGCGCGCGACCACGTAGCGACGCGCCCAATACTTGTTCAGCAAATCCTGGCTTCCGATGACGCGGTTATCGAAGGCCTGCAGGACTTCGAAGCTGCCTGTTTGCGTGTTCTCTTTCACCAGGTAGGGCACGGTACGGCGCAGCGGCGTCAGCATGGCCAGCGCGATGATCGCGACGACCAGGCAGAACGCCAGAATGCCGGTGAGCATCCAGGCGGTCTTGCGGCTTTTCTCAAGATCGGAGACGCGAGTTGCCTCCCAATTGGCACCAGTTTTGAATATGTTCATTGCTGGTTCACTTATTAGTAGGAGTACTTCTTCTGCGCACTTGCTGCACCAGTCCGAAGGTTGCTGAAATATGTTTGGTTCTCAGCGGTACGTCTTAACTCAGCCGCTTGACGAGCGACTTCTTGAGATGCCATGGCCTGGATCATCTGGTTGTTGATGTTGGCTGCTTCGAGCACGTTTCTACTCACCATGTCGAGCGATTCCTTGGCGTCCGCTGTGCTGTCAACGCGGGTCGCGAGCTGCTGCAGCTGTCCTGAACGGACCTGACTTGTAGCCAGGACCTGTTGTGCGCGTCCCAATGAATCTGCTGCTGATAGCCCAGCGGTCGGGCTGGCTGTCGTACTCACCCCGAAGGAGGTCAAGATCTGGCCCATGTTGGCCGTGCTGGTTGCGGGTGCACCGGGCGTCAGCAGGAGTTGTGCCGGATTTCGAATATCGGTCGGCAATCCAGATTGAATCGTTGACTCGTTGTTGAGAAAGGTACCCATGGAGCGACCACCATCGAGCTTCGAGGTCATGGTTTGCATCTGCTGGTACTGCTGCTGCATCTTGTTGTACTGGTCAGTCATCTGCTGGGCTTGCTCGCCCCAGGCGACCACCTGCTGAATCTGCTGCACCAGGCTGGTTGCATCGATGACCGGAATACCGGCGCGTGCGGGAAAGGCTGCGAGCAGCAGCAAGGCGCTCAAGGCGGCGCCCAAAAAATACTTGCGAACGTTCATCGTCATTGCTCCTGTGTTGACTTGGCGGGACATGCAGCTATCCAGGCGACTGCCCGCAGCACCTGTTGCGCCAGGAGGGTTGCATCGAGGAGCGGGATGCCGGCCCGTGCGGGAAGGGCTGCGAACAGCAGCAAGGCGCTCAATGCGGTACTTGAGAAAAGTTTGCGAAGGTTCATCTCATTTCTCCTTTGAAGTTAGCTCGACATGCGGTTTGTGAGTTGTGAATAGCGGTTGTAGGCATACCGGCCCACCGTGCCCGCTGCGCGGCCGGCGCCGTATGCTGCGATCCGACTGGCGTTCCCTGCGCCCGCCAAGGCCGTCCGCGCAACGCCGGATGTGGCGGCGATGGCGGGCCTGGCTGCTGAGATCGCTGCGCCTGTGAATGTGCTGTTTGCACGCCTGGCGCGTTGTGATGAGCCGCCACCGCCTGCACCGCTTCCATTGCCCTGGGCGATGGAGTTAGGGCTGCGGCCGGCGTTGGCAGCGGCGCCCCTTTGCAGGTCGCGCATGATGGCCCTCACTCCACCAACCATGTTGTTGCCGATATTTAGGCCGCCACCGAGTGCCGCAGCAAGGTCAAAGACCTTGTAATAAAGATAGATGATGAGCAATGCCAAAGCTGCCTTGGTGGCAAATAGCATCGACATTGACTTGATCTCTGAAGCTACCGTTGCCTCGTCGGTGGCTGCTGGGACGATTGTTTGAATTCCTGAGAGACCAAACAAGCTTGAGACAAACTGAACCATTAATACGGTGAAGGCCATCGCAAGGATCGCTGTCAACACATTGCCGATATAGGTTTCAAAGAATCGCTGCAAAAATGGGAACGCAAGGCACAGAAGAAAAAACGGACCAATTGCTAGTAGGAGTGTGAATACAGAGTTCGCTACTAGGTACATCGAGAGAGCGATGACGCCAAAGACAGCAACAGCAACCGTCATGGCGCCATAGCACAGAAATAGCAGGGCAAAGAGTGCCAAGCTGGACAGTAGCCGTCCAAGTTCTGTCCAACCTACGCTATCCAGAGTCCCACCGAACCAAGTAAACAGATTTACCCAAAGCGCGCCAATCGGATCGATCAGATTTGTTTCGAGAACCGTTGATATTGCGCCGGCACTTACGAATCCATCTTTGACTCCGTTGAGCAATTCAGCAAGATCAGGCCAGCCATACAGCGCGATGACGCCTATGAGAAATATCTTTCCGATCTTGGTGAAGATGTATGTGAACCCATCCTCGGATTTCCCAAAGGCAGTCTCGTACGCGATGAGGGTGATCCAGATCGTGAATCCGATAACGAATGCGGGTCTGAAAGTTGCCAGTAGGCCAGCACCGAAGGCGTTGGCGACTGATGTGAAGCCTGTCGTAATGGCTGCTTCGGTGTCGGCAAGAAAGCTCATCGTTGGGCCTTAGTATTTGTATTCCTTGACTGGCTGTTTTGCCCCTTTAGAGAGGTTTCCAAACCACTCCTTGTTCGACTTCTCGCGAGCTGATTGATCGCTTTGCTCCTTTTCTTTGATCTCACGAATACGGGCTAGATCAGCATTTGGTTTGGTCTCCTGCGCCTGCTCAACCGTCTTCTTGCAAGACCGGCGAAGAGCTTGGCCCTGGCTGACCGCCGCCGCCCGTCCGGCGGCACTGTCGTCAGAGCGCGCTGGATCAGGGAGCTTGTCGCAATCAGCGGCGGTCATGGCATTTGGACTAACTGGTGCAGAAGCTGCATTTGCTGGCGTCGCTGGGGGTGTTTCTTCCTGCTTGCTGCAAGCTCCTACTGCAAGTGAAATTGCGATCAGCAACGTGGCTTTGGTGTGAAGGGTGAATTGGCTCATGCAGGTCTCCTATTCAGTACTTGTATTCCTTGAGGGGTCGGCTTCCGCCTTTCTTTAGCGCACTCCTCCACTCTTCTTCGGTGATGTTTTTGGGTGGTCGAGCGTCCCTTTCCTGAATAGCGCGTTCACGGTCATGCTCTGCTTTGGCCGTGTTGGCATTGGCGGTTGCGACTGTTCTTTTGCACGCCTGACGCAGGGCCTGGCCCTTGCGGACGGCTGCTGCCTGGCCGGCGGCGCTGTCATCGGCGGGTTTGGAGTTTTGGAGCAAGTCGCAATCGGCTGCTGTCATGGTCCCGGTGTTGTTTCCCGCGGGAAAGGCGATGGCCGGCGTGAAGGCCATTGCGACGAGCAGGGCCGTGGCTGTGATGTCGTGCCTGTTGCTGCTCATGCCATTGCGCGTTGCAGCGCCTCCCTGGAGGTGACCTTCTGGGCCTTGAGCCTTTCAAGGAACACGGGCACCCATTCGTCGGGGTCGTCGGTGCGGAGTTCTCTGCGAACCTGCTCGCACAGTTCGACGCTTTCGGGTGTGCCGGTGAGGATTTCGAGCTCGTCGGTGAAGCCGTACAGGTTCAACGTGCACACAGTGCTTCGATCGCCTTGCTTGACCAGGAAGCAGCGGCTGTCGCTGGCCAGGTTCTTGATGGTGTCGAACTCCGCCTCGGTTAGCTTGAACCCGTCCACGTAGTCGGCGTAATCGGCGCCGGGGTTGGGCAGAAAGATTTGGGTGACACACTGCTCGCGCAGGGTGGCGCCAATCGGGTAGTCGTTGACCTGGCTCGGGCTTTGCGTGACGAAGACGCCGGCGCCGTTGAGTTTTCGGATGGTGGTCTGCTTGTCGCGTGCGAACTCGACCAGCGTCTGGCTCTTGGCCGCGACCATCTTGGCGAACTCTTCCATCACGTAGACGAAGGGCTGGCCATCGATGAGGGTGTTGGCCGCTTCGAGGACGTACGACAGGATGATGGGCCCGACCTCTTCGTCTCCGAGGAATTCGGTGTAGTCGAATGCGAAGATCGAGCGGCCCTGGAATGACGTGGTGTCCTGCGCGTTGTCCAGTACCCAGGCGTTGGAGCCCTTGCGGGTGGGCGTGCGGCACCACTTGGCCAGGCGCTCGCCGACCGGGCTGTTCTCACCGACGTGCTGAAGGATGGCGCTGATGCGGCGCGATGCCTTGTCAGGTTGCGCGAATACGCGGCGCGTGGCCTTGATGATCTCGTTTTCGATCTCGATGGGCAGTGCTTCGTCCGGGCTGCGGCGTGCGCATTGCATCACCAGCTGCTCGACGAACTTGATCGTGCTGTCCGTGGGCTCCCACTGGAACGGGTTGAAGCCCGTAGGCTGGCCGCGCTGGAGCTGGCGGTAGCTGCCACCCAGCGCGCGGATCAGGATTTCCGCGCCGCGGTCTTTGTCGAAGAACAGGATGCGCAGACCCAGGACCTTGGTGAGCAAGGTGAGCATGAAGCCCAGGAGCACCGATTTGCCGGTGCCGGTCATGCCGCAGATGAACGTATTTCCAGGGTCTTTCTCACCGACGCGATCGCGGCCGAGCACCATCTGGTGGAGGTTCAGGTAGTACGGTTGCTTTGCTGGTGTCTGCAGGATGGCGATGGCTTCGCCCCAGGGGTTGCCCTCGCGTTTGCCCAGGTCGAAGTTGTGCATTGGTGACATGCACGCGAAGTTGCGGCTGGTGATGGTGGCCACGCGCGGGCGCCATTTCCAGTTGCCCGGCAGCTGCGCGAAGTGGGCGCATTCCGGGATCACGTCCACCGTGGCCACCTTGTAGCCAACGTCTTCCTGCAGGGCCGTGCGTGCGTTGGACATGTCTTTGCGCACCTGCTCGACGCTCTTGCCCATGATGCCCAGGCTGTAGTGGTATTCGCCCATGAAGACGCGCCCGTTTCGCAGGTCTTCCATGGCGTTTTCCATGTCCTGGATCTGTTGGGGCGACCCCTCGCCGCCGCTGACCAGGCGGTTGCGTTGCAGCGCAACGGCCTTGAGGCCGTCGCGTTTGCTCTTGAAGCTGAAACTCTGCGTTTCGATGAATTCGTAGTTGCCGTAGTACAGGCAGTTGTTCATGCCTGGCTCGGCGATCTCGGGGTAGTCCAGGAAGTCCAGGTAGCCCACGAAGCCTCGACGGTCCAGCTGCTCCGTTTGCACGATGCCGCTGGAGTCGCCAGCGAACAGACGCGCGTCGCACAGGTAGTTGTAGACCGGCGCCGGCTCCAGATCCACAGGCTTGAAGTCGCCGGTCATCAGGAAGCGGTAGAAGCCCAGCATGTCTGAAGTCGTGCCGGCCTGGCCGTTCGCCAGCTTGCGTTGATGGCATCCCAGCCTTTCGCCGCCGTACTTGCGCAAGCTGGAGTCCACTTGCTGCGTCAATGAGGCGAAACGCTCCAGCACTTCGACGTCGAACTCGTTGAGGCTCTGTGCGTTGCGGGTTCGCATCTTCCTGAGCGCGCCGCTTGCCGTGACGGTCGGGCGCAGCACCAGGGTGAAGTACAGCTCGTTCTTGAGCATGGAGTGCTCACCGAGCTTGTCGTAGTACTTGTCGTTGAGTTGCTGGCCGAACTTGCTCGGAAACCGTCCGTTGAGGCGGTCGGAGAACCGTCGGCGCACCCTATGCATCCAGATGGCGGACGGCTCGGAGACTTCCGAGCCGCGCATGCCGTGCAGAAAATTCACCAGTTCGCGCTTCGCACTGGCGATCTGTTCGGGGGCGGCTGTTTCGAACGGAATGCCGTGCAGGCGCCAGGTCGCACATACGTCACCGTTCTCCCGCAGCTTGACCACGTTGGGAGCGATGTGCACCGCCATGGGGATGTAGTTGGCGACGTGAACCTCACCCTTGCCCAGGTTCATGGAGTCGGAGAGGTCACCGGTCTTCTTGAAAAACATGGAGCGTCACTTTCTCGGAGGCAGCGGAGAGAAGCTCACGGCTCCCCAGAATTTGCGTGTGGTTGCTTGCCGGCCGCGCATGCGCAACTTCAGCATGTACTGCAGCAGCCGGTGCTCATCGTTCGAGCCGACCTTGCGTGCCCACCCATAGACGAAGACGCCGATGACGACGAAAACCAGCGCGACACTCAGTCGGAAAAAGTAGAAGCTGAGTACCGTGAGCTGGCCGATCACCAAGGCCCCCAGGATGAAGGGGATGATGGGCACGCCCAGGATCGTGCTGGGTGCCGTGCAGCCCTTGTAGATCGGGTCGTAGAAGTCTTCCTGCATGTCAGGTCAGGAAAACATCCAGCCCACGAGGAACGATGCACCGCCCGCGATGGTCGTGCCCAGCAACACGGGGAACATGTCTTTCATGGACTTGCCGGCGAAGGCGATCATGTAGCCAACGTATGTCCACGCGACCACCAGCACGAAAACGCCGACGCCCTGGATAATGTTTTGCCAACCCAGTGCAACTTGATTGATACGAGCCTGAGCTGTTGCGGCACCGCCGGTGCCAGTGCCCGTTCCAGTTCCCGAGGCCCAGGCCGGCTCCACCATGATCAGCGCCATCAGCGCGATCAGGAAAAGGGCCCACAGCACAGCCTTGATGGCCTGGCTGAGTTGCTTCTGCTCGGTGGGCAGACTATTGGCCGTCGTCGTTACGTACATGGTGAAAAGCTCCTGCTTGAGGTTGTGATGCCCTGTCGGGCGGGGTGATGCGCTGTTGCGCTGAAACGTGACCGTTGGGTCCTTGCGCGGGCTGTGTGGCCCGCGTCGACAAGGCGGCCGCGACGACTTTCTGCACATAGCCGTGCGAATAGCCCGTCGTGAAGTTGTTGGAGTAGTAGCAGCTCAGTGCGTCGCGCAGCGCCACCTGGATGTCGCTCTTCCTGGCGCCGGCCCGCCTGTAGCAATCCGTCAGGATGCCGGCGGCCGCGCGCAGGTTGGAGCAAGGGTCGAAGACGCTTTCATGGTCGAGGTTGTAGGCCTGCCAGTTCTTGACGTAGATCTGGACCAGGCCGGCCGAGAACGTCATGCCCTGCTGACGCAGGGCCATCGCTGTGCTGATGGCCTCGGGAAGGTTCTTGGGCTGGCGGCTGAGGCGGCCTTTGACAACACCGATGGCGTGCGGGTTGAAGCTGGATTCGACCGTGGCCATGGCCCGCAATGTGGCCGGGGCCACATTGGGCGCGCACGCCATCGCCAGAGCATCGAAGTCCATCAGCACAAAATGCTCTCCTTCATTAAAGTGGTATCAAGTTAAATCGGCGTGCATCGTATCAGAAGGTGAACAGTCCGCAATGAGGCCGTGTTGTGTTATATGAAGGTAAAGAGTCAGTAAGTAGCATTTGCACGCCTCAATAATGCAGATACATATAGACGCTTTTCTTACTTTTGCGGCCTCGAACCCTGTCAAAGTTAACGGGTGGGGAGTATTTCTAGGTCGAAAAAAACCCCTTAGTGTGGTATCACTAAGGGGTTTGGTGGGGCGCTGCGCTGGTCAGGTCTTGGATGGCTTGTTGCCCTTGACGGGGTCGCCCTGGTCAGGTGGCTTGATGGGGGTGTTGAGGGGGCGCATCGTTTCGCGGTACTGCAGATCGAACTCGATCAGCCGCTCGATGTATTCGTTGCGGGAGCCCTTGTAGGACTCCAGCATTTCGTTCATGCGGTCGAAGGTGCTTTCTTCCAGGCGCAGAGAAAACGCCTTCCGCGGGGGTTTGTCCGTGCCAGGCAAGCGACGCTTGCGCCGCGTCTTTTTTTCTTTTGGAGTTTCGCCGTCCATGGAGTCTAGAAATGCTCAACTACTTATTCGGTAGCCACGCCTACTCCCCTGGGCACGAGAACTGGCAGCGTGTCCTACAGAAAGGGTATGCGGCACGGCTGCGCCCTTTGTGTTTGTGTCTTGAGAAAGACGACAAACCTTCACTATACATTGCGCGTGCGCGCGGCCAATACATCCTCAAGCGGTTGCCACATTCGGGGCCGCTGCACGCGCCGCACTGCGACCATTACGAGCCGCCGCCGGAACTGTCGGGTTTGGGCCAGGTCAGTGGGTCCGCGATCCGTGAAGAACTGGAGTCGCAAACCACGTCCCTTTCCCTCGATTTCGCCTTGAGCAAGGGCCGCTCGCGCCAGCCGGCGGCGGGCTCCGAGGTCGAGCACGAGAGCGTGCGCAGCGACGGCACCAAGTTGACGATGCGCGGCCTGCTGCACTTCCTGATGGATGACGCAGGCCTCACGCGCTGGACGCCGGCGATGGCTGGCCGGCGATCCTGGTACGTCGTGCGTCGCGAGCTCCTGCAGGCCGCCAGCTCTAAAGCGACGAAAGGGCATGCATTGGGTGCCTTGCTGTATATCCCGGAGAGCTTTTCTGTCGAGCGTGCCGATGAGATTCGACAGCGTCAGCGCGAATCCCTCGCCCGGCTGTCCGAATCGACCGCAGCCCGGATGATTCTTATTGGTGAAGTGAAGGCCATCGAGGATGCGAGGTATGGAAAGTGCCTCATCGTCCGGCACATGCCGGACACGAAGCTGCTGATGGCCGATGACCTGCATAAACGGCTGGTGTCGAGGTTCGCCCACCAGCTTCAGCTGTGGAGCCAGCTGGACGGATGCCACCTGATGATGCTGGCCACAATCTCACGGACGGTTCAAGGCGTGCTGTCGATCGAGGCCATTTGCCTGATGAACGTGAATGAGCACTGGATTTCATTCGAGTCGATGTTCGAGTGGGAGCTGCTGCAGGTGCTTCACCGCTCGCACCGACGTTTCACGAAGGGGCTGCGCTACAACTTGTCGTCCGCCAAACCGCTGGCTTGTGCCGTGCTTCAGGACACCGGCGATGTTTCCACGGCTTTGTTTGCCATTCCGCAGGATCTCGCCGGGGTGTACGACGAGGTGGTGGACGAGGTTTTGGCGCAGGGGAATATGCAGGTTTGGCGGTGGCGAGTGGGTACGGAGGAGATGCCGGAGCTTGTGCCGGCGTGGCGGGCGCCAGCGGTGTCGGCGCGATCGATCGACGTGGAGGACGATGCGTTTCCCGTGGGAAACGGTGAAGAAAATTCGGATGTTCATGGTGGATCGGGCTAAGTAGCTGGCGTCCCCCGGCGTCCCCCGGCGTCGCCCGGACGGCGTTCTCCCGGTTTGCGCATTAGCGCTCATCCCCTTCGGGGACCGTCCCCCTGGGCGGCCTTGCGCATGCCCGACGCCTTCGCTTCGGCCTGTGGCCTTCGCTGCGCGCGCTGCTTACGTGTTGGCGTGCGGGCAGGCGGGTTCGTCGCATGCTTTCGGCCGGGCTAGGGAGTGCTCACCGGTTGTGCCGATGAGCAGCCCTGCCGGGCCGGCTCCTACCGTCCTCATGGAACAGTCCGTTGGACCTTTCCACCGCGTCATGCTTCTCTGGGCTGGGGTTGGTGGGCCATGATTGAAAACCGGCTTATCAGAAGGTGGTGGGAGGGCCGGCCTGGCGGTGGTCGAGGCGAAGTTGCTGGAGCGGTCAGCATTCATGAAGTGGGGTGGCCAGGTCACGAAATGGGGGTGTTTTAGTCATGAAATTACGCGCAATGCGCGTATAATCTGAGGTTCGAATCCGAGGTGGATGTCCCTATGAAATCGCGCTTTCCCCCACCCGAAGAAGTCAAGGCGGTTCGTGAACTGGCGCAGCTCACGCAGACCGAGGCCGGCAATCTGGTGCACACCACCTGCCGCGCATGGCAGCAGTGGGAGGCCGGCGATCGGCGCATGCACCCGGCGTTCTGGGAACTGTTCAAGTACAAAATCGCAGCCCTGCCCTTATTGGAAGGAGTCGACATGACCAACACCACCAAGGCCCAGCGCCGCCTGGCGCATGAACAGGCGCTGGCCAGCACCCGGATCGAGGGCCACCAGCCGACAGCCGAATTCCTGGCGGACAGCGAGTCCGTCGTGGAAGGCAAGATGACGCGCGCTCAGGCGCGTGCTGCGAGCCTGGCGCGTGCGCTGGCCAAGGACAAGGTGGCCCGCGGTGTTGCAACCGCCGTCGTCATTGCCGATGCCGCGTGAGTTCTCCGATCCGTACACCTATCCAGGCACCGGCGTTCTCAGAAACATCCCGTGCATTCGCGATGAGGCGGCGCTGCGCGATTTCGAGTACGAGCAGACGAAGCTGCGAATTGAAGAGTTGCGAGAGAACCCCATCGCGGGCAAGTACGACCTCGATCACCTGAAGGCCATTCACGCCTACGTCTTTCAGGACGTGTACGAATGGGCCGGCCAGACGCGCACCGTCAACATCACGAAGAACGCGGAGCGCTTCGCCCAGCCCGCATTCATCGAGAGTGCCGCCCGGCCGATCGGGGCCGCCATTGCCCGGGAAAACAACCTGCAGGGCTTGGAGAAGCCGGAGTTTGTTGGCCGCCTTGCGCAGCACTACGCGGATTGGAATGCGCTGCATCCGTTTCGGGAGGGCAATGGGCGTGCGACTCGTGAATTCCTGGGGCAGCTGGCGCGCGAGGCCGGCTATGACTTGGATCAAACGCGCATCGACAACAACAAAGGCCAGTGGAATGACGCGGCCCGGCGCAGCTTCCATGGTGACCTGGGACCTGTGACGCAGATCTTGTATGGTGCAGTCCGGCCGAGCCGTGCGGTTGCCTTCGAGCATTTGCCCGAGGCCGAGGCTTGCGCCAAGTTTCCTGAGCTGCGTGGTGCCTTTGAAGGCATGCGCGCCATGGCGGATCTGGTCCGGGCCCGCTCGGCCGGCGATGCAGTGCAGGAGGCTGGCTACGTGCAGCAGGTTCGAGCCGAGTTCTTGAAGCGGCTCGACCAAGGCCTTGCGATCGAGCGGGCGCCAGAGCGTCAGCGGTCAAGCGATATCTCTTACTCTATCCAAAAGGAGCGAGTCCGATGAATGACCACCCCATGGCTTGTATGTTCATCTATGAATTTCAAGTTAGGGTTTGCTAAATCCGGCAATTGAGCGGCGTTTCCCGTGGGAGACAGTACGCGGGTGGCCAGGCCCGCAACTTGTGCGCAATGAGCATGACGTGTCGGGCTGCCATGACTGCGCGCCGAACATGTTGGCAAGGCCGTTCCATGCGAAGCAACGTTCTGCTTCGAGCATCACGCTCCATCGCCACCCTGTCGTCTATATGACGTCCTGAGGACTCGCAATCATTCGCCGGTACCTCGCAATCACCTTGGGGTCGACCACGCCCAGCCAGGCTGCGACCTGATCCGGGTCCGCTCCATGTCGAAGTTGCCTCAGTGCGAAGGTGTGCCGCAGGCGGAATGACCCACCCTCTTCGTCTTTAATACCTGCTTCCTGCAATACAGACTTCGTGGCCAAGTACTGTGCAGTCTTGCCCCAAGGTTTGCCGCCCTTTGTCGAAGGGAAGAGCCATGCTCCGGGAAGCTGCTGTTCTTCACGTACACGAAGCCAGTGTTGCAACAGTTCTGCGGCCCATGTGGCCAGAGGTGTTTCTCTTTCGGGAGCGCTGCCGCTGGCCGGTACACGGACTTTCCAAGGACGCCCTTGAACCCTACCGCCTGCGATGATCGGCGACGCGCTCGTCAAGGAGCGCACGTCGGAAGGGGTCAAACCCGCGCCCAGCTGTAGTGCGACGGACGTGCGATTGCGCAACTGCTGCCAAGTGAGGTCGGCCGCAGACAGCCCGAGTCTTGGCCTGGCGCGAGAAAGGAAGCTGACAAGCGCCTTGGCTTCAGCTGCTTCTAACGCATTGGGGAGTTCGTTGTTGCCCGCCGCGCCGGCATACCGAACTTCGGGTTGTGAATTGATGGCCTGCTCTGCTGCATGGTTCTTGGAACGACTGCCTCGAACGGCGTTGTGGACCAGCACACGATCGACCAACCTGAGCAGCCTGTGAGCGTACCGCGGAGATGGTGCTGAAGTAGGTGTGGCCCCTGCGCGTGAAGCCTGAAACGCAAGTAGGTCTTCTGTGGTGATCTGCGAGAGGCTGACGGGCGGATTTTGCGATTGGCACCATTTGACGAAGCCTCCCCACATGGCGCGATAGAGCTCCGCAGAAGAGGCTTGGATGAGCTTGCCGCCCTCTTGCTGCGCGATCAACCAGGCTTCGAACGCAGACCAATGGTCTGCGGTGGAGAGGGTGCTGAAAAGTAAAGACTGCATTGCGATGAATATGAACTAACGGCAAACACAGTTAGTTTAACAACAGGCTAAGTTATTCAAAAGAATGGTTTGCCGTTAGTTCGTTTTTAGTTGTAGATCTTCCAGCCTGCTTCAACGCTATTGGAGCGAGTGCACGCTGAAGCTGCCAGCCGATCGGACGAGTTTTCACGGCGGCCCAGCGACGATCGTCTCCGTGTATATGAAGCTGCTGCAGGCCGCCACGAACGCACGCGGCGTCTGCTGCCCGCCAAAGCCATAAACCCGCACGCCCTCGCGCCGCACGCAGAAAGCCAGCGGCGTGAGGTCGCTGTCGGAAGACACCAGGCACACGCCATCGAACTGCCCGGTGTTCACCAGGTCCATCGCGTTCAGGCACAGCGTGATGTCGGCCGCGTTCTTGCCAGGGGTGTAAGAGAAGAGATGCACCGGCTCGATGGCGTGGTGGTGCAGCACGGTCTTGAAGCGCCGCATGCCGGGCCGCGACCAATCGGCAAACGCCCGCTTGACAATGAGCGAGCCATAACAGGCGGCGCGAAGCAGGATGGAACGGATCAGCGTGTGGGAAACGTTCTCCGCGTCGATCAACACGGCGAGCTTTTGTTGCTTGTTGTGCTGCAGCTTGGGCATGCGGCCTCTCCCCTCTTTTTGCCTGTTCGTTGTAGTGAACAGCCGCCGCCACGGCATCGAGATGCAGAGTGGCGGCGGCCCGAACGGGTTGAGAACCGGGAAACTTCTCGCGAAAAACCGGCAGGCCTTGCGACCTCCCATCCGAGCCGCCAAAAAGCATGCACGAACGACGAAGGCCGCTGTACCAGCAGCGGTATACAGCGGCCTTCAGGGCCGCGACAAGCTTCTCGGGTTCTCAAGCCCGACTCACGTTTTTCGTGAGCGGGGAAGACTTTAACTCAATACGACCAAAGCACTAACGCTGTGCAAAGGAGATACCTAGAGCGCATGGCAATTGGTCGCCGCACGACCACTAGGCGGCATTCACTTCTTGCGGAGGCCTTCCAATGAACATTTCGATTACTCCTAAGCAGCGGTTGCCGCCGCTGGCGATTGCTGGCCGAGCGACAGCTTGCGGGCATCTAGGTCATCGGAGCCCCTCCAAAACCTGAGTTGCCCGGAGGATGAAAATTTCCCCCAGACGGAGCCTCTACCTCCGGGCGGCTCAGGCATTCGTGACGAGGCAGGCTTCCCGGATTAGCGTGCGGACACCTTCTCGCAAGGCAGTGCTCGTCGCGCGACATCCGCGAGGGCCCGCAGCATCAACGCTGCGCCGCCTCGCTGCGACGCTTGCGCGCTTCTCGGTGCATGGTGACCGGGGTTATCCCAAGCACGCGGTCCACCATGGCCGCTAGGAAACGGCTCGGCATCAGCTCTTCCGGCGTTGCGTCCAAACGAAGGCGAACCTTAGGAAGGTTCGCGATCGTCTGGTCGACATCACCCTCGATGGCAGGGGCTGCGTCCTCCTCGGCCTCCACTCCCGGCTCTTCCAAGACCTCGGCGGCGGGCTCTTCGCCGTTGTCCGCGATCACGGCACCGTCCCCATACTCCATCAGGACCAACCCCGTCGAATGGTATGCGTCGTCCTCTTGGCCCAGCTTGATCAACAGGTCGAAGAGCCATTCAGCAGTGCCGGGCTCCTCGCGCAGGATGACGGAGCTAAGGCCGAACATGAAGCCCAGCGCCGCGAGAGGGTGCCGAAGCCGAAGGTTCTTGGCGTCGCCGTAGGACTCCTCGATGCGATTGGGCGCGTTCTTCCCGAACGACGAGTCCATGCGCTTTGTGGAGATCAAAAGCTCGGGTCCGGTGGACCAGTCGGTGATGATGACGTCGACCTGCTTGGTGTAGTTCTTACCAAGAATCGAAGCGCTAGATGAAGTCACGCCTTTGATGGAGCTCTTGCGCTCCAACTTCGCCTTGAGTGGATCTGCTTCCTTGGCCGTGAGCTCGTCGAGGAGGTTGGCGACCGAGGATGGGAGAATCCGCGGGTGCCTTGGTCGCGGCCAGGTCTGGTCGGTCCCGAAGCCGGCCCGCCGAAGCTCGTAGCTAAGCCAAACGTCGAGGGCGAGCGCCGGAACTCCGGACTGGGTATTCGCCTTCAAAAACAGCGGCACGCCCAGTAGTAGGCACAGGGTTTCGTAGTCCGGGTCGAAGCGCCGGCGTCCCTCGGAATCCTTGATCCACGGGTTGCCGTGCTCGTCGCCGGGGGCGGCTCGATCGACGATTCGGTCGAAGATGGCCCACGCCTTCGCTTTCGCGGACTTCTCAGCGGCCACTGTTCGACCTCGCCTCTCTTCTGCTCGCCAGGTATTGGCGCGCGGTTCGCATACGTTCGATTTGCTCGCTAGAAAGGAGGCGTCCATCGGCCAAGAGCGCTCGGTCGACAAGCTCCACCGCGGCCAGCAAGTCGCCATCGAGGAGCGACTGAGCTACGCGCTTCCTCACCGCGCGCAGGGCCCCGGTTCGGGCGCGCACCAATCCCACCGAGGGCACGGCCCAGAGATCCGCCTCCTTCGGTTCGAGCTTGAGGATTCCGCCGCCGTAGGCGCGCCCCACCATCTCCGCGTGCATCAAAGTCGCGGAGTTCAGGCTCGCGAGCGGCAGCAGCTCTCGGCCAATCTGTCGCGCATCTTCCTGGAAATAGACGCCGTGAACCGAATTGAGGTGGTAAGCGCCTGCCTCGTTGGCCACCAGCCGCGGCGTGTCCGCGTTCATACAGGTGAGGAGCAAGTCCGCGGGACGCACGAGCGGCACGCGATACCAGATTTTGCGCACCCTGCACTTGTAAGCAGTGTCGACGCCGGTGCGATGGCCGTCTTCGATGTAGGCCTCCGCTTCCTTCGATAGCTTCGCGCGCGGATAGAAAAGCAGGGTGGACTGGCCATTCTTACCCAGGTCGGCCAGAAGCTCCGAGGTAAGCGCCAGACCTCGCAAATGCGAGCTTCCCGGAGGCGACAGCGGCAGCAGCTCGGACGCCTTAAGTCCGAGCCCCTTCGCGCGCGCCGGCGAGACGGCGAAATACTTGTTGTTGCCGGTGACGATGCCGAGCGTCGTGTCTCCCCAAGACTCGAGCGGCGCGAACTGCCCCCCGCGGGTGAGGATTGACAACGCGTCGAGCGCCCCTTGGTCAACCAAGCTGCCTGTCCACTTCCCAGCCGGATCCGTCGGCGTCCACGCCGAGCCCTCCTCCAGCGTCGGGAGGCTCTCAGCATTCTTCGCTTGGCGAATCACCGCATGGCCCGCCGGCCCTTCTCCATAGCCGTCCGCAAGCAGCAGCACAACATCCGCCTCGACTTCAGGGAACACTTGGTGCGCGAACAGGACAAGCTGCACCTGTCGGAACCGCTCAAAGAGGAACTGGCGAACCGGAGCCGCATAGTTGACGGACAGAAGCTCCGCCGGCAACACGAGGCCGAGGCGCCCACCACGCTTTAGAAACAGGGCCGAGTGGACGGTGAACGCAGCCCAGCTCGATGCGAGCCCTGTCAGGGCGACCCCTCCCCGAAGGGCGGCCTGGCGCGACTTGGCGCGTGCTTCGCCCGAGAAGCTTTGATAGCGAATGTAGGGCGGGTTGCCGATGACCGCGTTGTAGACGGGCGCCGGCACGACATCAAAAAAGTCGCTCTGACGGACGCGCGCCTTGCCACCCGCCTCGCGCACGCGTTGACGGGCGATGCGCGCGCTGTGCGCGTGGATCTCGACGCCCTCCACCTCGGGTTCGGGACCGTCACCGCGTCGCAGCTTCGCCAGGCGTTCGACGGCGGCCACCAGAAAGGCCGCGTCGCCGGCCGATGGCTCCAGGACCCGGTCGGAGCCTGACCTGATGGCCCATCTGGCGACGAAAGCGGTGATCCCGTCCGGCGTGAAAAAGGCCCCGCGCTCCTTGCGCAGCTTCGGTGTGTCTTCGGGGTGAATCAAGGTTGGAGAAACCACCACGGTATTCTAGATGCGGGCAGCCAAACGCCAATGGGCGGAACGGGGTTGGAATCCTTATGGCATACCATCTGAACGCGCATTTAAGGCGTTGAAAGGGGCGGGATGCAGATAAGGCACCTCAGGGTGGAGAACTTCCGTGGGACTGCGGCGCTGGACTGGGCGCCTGGCGACCCTTTCTGCTGCTTGATCGGCCCCGGCGACGCTGGGAAGTCGACCGTCCTCGACGCTGTCGAGGCCGCGCTCTCTTCCCGCTGGCTGTTTTTCGGCGAGCACGACTTCATCGGCGGCGACACCACCAAGACCATCTCTGTCGAGGTCACGGTCGGCGAGCTCTCCAAGGCGCTCAAATCGGACGAGCGCTTCGGCCTCTACATCCGCGGTTGGACGGGCGAAGGCGCGCTGCGCGACGAGCCCGAGGGCGACGACGAAGCGGTGCTGACGGTTCGCCTCAGCGTCGATGCGACGCTCGAACCCGTGTGGCAGATCGTGTGCGACAGGGCAGACGAGCCGAGAACGATCTCAAACCGCGACCGGGCGCTGTTCGGCCTGGTGCGCCTTGCTGGCGACGACGCGCGGCACCTCGCCTGGGGCCAGGGCTCTATCCTCTCGCGGCTGACCGGCGACTCGGACGAGGCCGCCTCCAGGCTCGCCGCCGCTTACAAGACCGCCCGAGACAGCGCGAACCTTGGCCAGATCGAGGCGCTCGCTACCGCCGCGGGCGCGGCCGAGCGCTTCGCCAAGAGTCTCGGCGCCTACGTGGAAGGGGGATATGGTCCGGGGCTCGAGCTCGGTCGTGGCGGGATTTCCACTGGATCGATCGCCCTCCACGATGGAGGCGTGCCGCTGCGAATGGCGGGCCTGGGCTCCCGGCGGCTGGCGACGCTGGCCATCCAGAAGTCCGCCATCATGGAGGGCGCCATCGTTTTAGTCGACGAGATCGAGCATGGCCTCGAGCCGCATCGCGTGATGGGTGCCATATCGCAGTTGCGAGGCGACCAGAAAATGGCTGCCGAAGAGGGCAAGCCGACCGGCCACGTTCTGCTCACGACACATTCTGAGGTCGCTCTGAGCGAAGCGGGCCCCCCGAGCTTGCGCGTGGTCCGCACGAGCCGCCCCGAACGGATCACGACGATCGTCAAACCGGGCGTTCCCGATCCGATCAAAGCTTTGATGCGATTTGCTCCGCGCGCGCTCTTCTCGCGTCGCATCTTGGTCAGCGAAGGCAACACAGAAGTTGGGATCCTCAACGGAGTGCGCGAGTTCTGGCCGGCGCTGCACGCGGGACTTCCGATCGAGCACGTCGGCAGCTTCATCGCTGACGGCAATGGCGCCGAAGCCCCGGCGATCGCCCTTGGGCTGAGGGGCCTTGGCTACGAAGTGGCGGTCTACCGCGACTCGGACAACGCCCTGACGGTGGAGGTCGCCGAGCAGTTCGAGGCGGCTGGCATCGCGGTCATCGAATACGGCAACGGCCTCGATGTGGAGCACGCGATCATTTCGGAGGCTGACGACGAACAGATGCAGCGCCTCATCGAGCACTTGCGAGCGCACCGCGGGGCGGGGAAGATCGATGACAACCTGCGCCCGGCCCTTGGACTGACCGCGGCCGACATCGCGCAGCCGTTCGCGATGTGGGACCTGCTCTCTCCGCACGACGCCGTGGAGATCCGCCAACGCGTCGCGAATGCCTGCTCTGCGCGGGGTTGGCTCAAAAACCAGCTGATTGCCCGGGGCGCGGGGCGCATCGCCTGGAACGTGGCCCAATCCAGGCCGGAGTCGCCCCTGGCCCAAAGCTTCGCCGCCGCTCGGATATGGCTCTATGCCTGAACCCGAGGACATCCTACGCTTCGAGCGTGGCGCCGTCGTCGCTCCGGCGGGGCACGGAAAGACCGAGTTGATCGCCAAGGTGGCGGCGCTCGGACGGCGCACTCTCGTGCTCACCCACACGAATGCCGGCATCCAGGCGATCCGCACTCGTCTGAAGCGACTGCGTGTGCCGCAATCGTCCGTCGCCGTGGACACGATTTCCGGATGGTCCCTGCGCTATGCGCACGGCTTTCCTGGGACAGCGCATCCGCCGGTCGACATGCCCCAAGGAGCGCAGTGGGACGACGTCCACCGCGGAGTGTCCGCCGCACTCGCGATACCCGCGGTGCGCCAAGTCGTCGAGGCGTCCTACGACCGCGTCCTGATCGACGAATACCAGGACTGCAACGGGGCGCAGCACCAGCTCGCGATCGATCTCTCCGGCATCGCGCCCACCATCGTCCTCGGCGACCCAATGCAAGGGATCTTCGAGTTCGCCGGCGCTACGCTCAGCTGGGAGGGCGAGATCCACCGCCACTTCCCGCTGTTCGGGGAGCTCGAGACGCCACATCGCTGGCGGGAGAAGAACCCTGAGCTTGGCGAATGGGTCATGGACGCGCGCCGGCGGCTAATGGGGGGCCAGCGCGTCGACTTCAGCGGTCCGGTAACCTACCGGCAGGCAGACGACGCTTTCGACATGGCCGCTTTGTTCGAGAGCATCGAGGGCAGGGATGGATCGATCGCGGCGATCCACTGCAACAAGGGCCTTTGCTACAAAATCGCAGCGGCCGCCCGGGGTGGGTACCAAGCGATCGAGGAGATGGCGGCTAGGACCATGACCGATTTCGCGCGCCAGTGGGACCGATCGTCGGGCGTCGACGGACGCCTCATGACGATGCGCTGGCTGTTCAGCGAAACGTTCAGTACTCAGAGGCTGGCCGAGGGCCAGGCCCCGTCTCCGGAGGAGGCTCCGGTCGGGGACGCAATCCAGGCGGCGGTTGCCGGCCTCGCGCACGACGCGCCGCGCGCGGCGCTGGAGATGCTGACTCTCACCAGGAAGCTCCCTCGGGCTCGCCTGCACCGACAGGGGCTTCTCCGTGATGTGGAGCGGGCCATCGGCGAGGTGGCCGCGGGTCGCTGCGAAACCATGGCGGAAGCTGCCGCGCGTGTCCGGGACCGCGCCAGCATCGTCGGCCGCAAGCTTCCGAGGCTCACGGTGTCGACGCCGCTACTTCTGAAGGGACTCGAGTTCGACCATGTTGTTGTGCCCGACGCGACTCACTTCGAAGGCGAGCGCAACGCGCAGGCAAAGCTGTTCTACGTAGCCATCTCGCGCCCCACAAGGTCCCTCACCATCACCGGCACGCAAAGTTTTGTGCAACTCCCCGCGCCGCGGCTTTGACCCATGCGATTGAGACTCGATGACGACTGAAGATGCCGTGACCGCACGATCTCGGCGGCTAGCCGCGTTGAGTCTCGCTTGCTCTACCGCTCCGCCCGCTTGGCCGGCCGCTCGACTCTGTCGAGGTAGAGCGCTAAGAAATCTACTGTGGATCCCCGTCGGAGCTCAACAATTCATGGAAGGCTTCCGTGACCTGTATTGGAGCGGCGATCGCACTGCGTGGGAAAACCTGTTCAGGCACTACTTGCGCTGCCTCAATTGGTCTCATAGTGGTGAGACGCTTACTGGCTGTGGTTCTACTCGGGAGCCACTGCAATTCTCGCCGACTGGACGCATGAGCGCGAGCACTGGCTACCTTTGACAAGCTAGCTTGTCGAATGCTGGGACGTCGAGTAACGCAAGCAGGCGTTACATGCCAGCTGAGTTTGCGATGTTCAGTCCACTCACTGGGGCGTCTTTATAGGCCGACCACTGTGAGGGCTTGGCCATGAGGATCGGAGGGTGACCAATGAGCGCTGAGCATCGGGAAGCTAAGGCAGCCGTCATTCCCACCGTCACCGCGAATGACTGGGATCAGTCTGAAGCGGGCCTACATAGTCGGCAAGTACATCTCATCCTGGCCGACCTTCGAACAGGGCGGCCACAAAGCCCACGCTTGAGAAATCGTTGAGCGCGCACCTTGAGGAGGAAGTACACGGTGGACGCATGCTACGTTTTGTCTTTAAGTTGAGCGACTGCTCGTATCAGCTAATTCATCAACGTGTAGTTGAGAAGCTCTGTGTCCGACGGCGTTTCCCACCCTCCTCCGTATGCATCGTCGGCAAGAAACTTCAGGAAAAGCGCCCTCGTCATCGGTGTTCCAAGGCCTTTGGACTTGTAAGAGCGCTGCAGTGCTGGCGGTGCATGCGTGATGACACGCATCTCAAACTCTGTCAGCTTGTCGCGCTGCATTTGATCCGTCAGCTCATTGAACAGTCCATGCGCCTCCTGTCGTTTCCAGTCTCGGTATCGCTCCAGGTGCGCCACACGTACAGCCTTCTCCTCTTTCTTCGGTCCGGTGCTGCTGACGAGGCTCTCAAGGGGTTCGGGCGTGCTTGTCAGGATCGCGGTAAGGAACTTGGATGGTGAACGTACTTCGGGCAGGTCACGGCGCTCCGCACGCATCTCAAGCGCAGCCACGGCAGATTGGAATGCAGACTCGCCATGTTTCTCGAACAGCTTCTCTGCTTTCTCTTGAGGAACGCCAGCTTGTATGGCTCGTCCTATGTCTTGAAGATTGACTGGGGATGGCAGACCGGCCAGTGGTCGTGTGACCTTCGATTTGCGAGAGACTTTGAACTGCAAGTCCACCACCGAGCGTCCTCGGCGGTGCTCAATGGCTTCAACCGCAAGATCTGTGAGGCGATTGACTTCCGCTACCGCGCCTTTGATGACGTCGCGCTTGAAGTACTTCCACTCTTCGTAAGCACCCCACACGTAGTTCTCTGGTTCTCCTGTCAAGACAGGTCGCCACCAAGTCCAGGCCTGCCTGGCGGTGACGCCCGCGGGGTTGTCCACGTATCGAGCGCAGATCTCGTACAGCGCCAGGCCTCCCATGGATTTGAAAGCCGCCTGAAACTGCAGAGAGATCTTTGCGTACCGTTCCGGGTCGAGGATCGCTTGCTTGATTGTGGGCGCGTAGCTCCACTCGATGATCACTTCGCCGCCGACATGGACAAGGTCGGCATGTGCGATCAAAGCAGAAACTCCCCATCGAGCGCCCTCCCCCGTTGATGGGGACTGCCACTCCACCTTGGTCGTAACCATCTGGCGCAGGTGTTCCTTGAGGACTTCCGTGTTCTTCGAATTGAATTCCAGACTGGTGACCACGTCTCGCAAGCGTGCGCGATAGATGTTTTGCTCGACCCCCTGCTCCTGAGCCAGGTACATCATGACGTTGTAGGTCTTGCGGGCCAACAGCGAGAGCCGTTCCTTCGTTGGAACAATGGCCAGCGCGTCAACGGTTTTCCGGAGCGTGGTGTTTTTAGTCGCGCTGAAGGCTACTGCGCGCGAGACCACATCCTTGAGGGGAACAGGCACGACGTCCATGCCTGGAAGCTCAGGTTGCGGTGTATCTGAATCATCAAAGGCCTTCACGATGCGCCAAAGTATAAGGTGAGGCGCTTTGCAAGCAAAAGCTCACCTTACCTACTTGTTTGGTTAGACCCAAATCCGCTCACCTATCTTTTCGTAATGGGGAAGAGAGGCCCCCAATTCCGCTCACCTAAGCAGTCCGTTCTCAAGCTTGAGTTCCTTAACTGCTTTTGCCGCCCTCCTCCCAGCTCGGGGTGTACTGTTCTTTTCGTTCCGTTATGTTTCAAGGCGAGTCGTCAGGATTTCTTGACCCCATATCCACTCACCTTGATACCCATGCACCCTCACTGTGCCCCCTATTCCTTCTCACGACATATCTCATATCCACTCACCATCACACCCAAAACCTCTCACTCAAACTGCTTTAAGTCTTTGATCCGAATGGAAATTTTCACCGCAAAGGTATTAAAGGATATTGAAGTCCTAAAGTCAGTTCTAGGCAGCGGTTTTAACGATCTGCAATTGCGAGGACCTCTTGGAGTCATGTCTTTGCTGGGGTTGAGGCTGAATTTGCAAGAAGTTTACGGTTTTCGTTAGAACAGGCGGAGCGCGTACACTTCATGAATCCCGTTTGGTTTGACAGAAATCCCAAGGAGCCTGTTTTGGCTGTTCAAGCGCCCTCCTCTCCTAAAAAAATCACCATTGCCGACCTGGTTGCTCAGGCTGATCGAGCAGCGACCATGGTGGCTGACATCAGACAGCGACTGCTGGCCCCCACGGTCAAGAAACTTCCACCTTTGTTCAGTATGACGCAGGTGGCAGCAATGTGCGACATTGACAAAGGACAGTTGGCTTACCGGATTGATAAAGAGGATCTCCCCTCTGGGAATCTGAATTCGACCAAGTCTCGACGTGAGTTCACTTTGGCTGAATCTCGCCAGTGGATTCGAGCCTATAGGTCCGGCGCGTTGCGGCCTGAAGGCAAGCGAGCCGTCACCATATCAGTCGGAAACTTCAAAGGTGGCGTGAGCAAGACCACCACCGCGATGACGCTGGCTCAGGGCCTGACTCTTCGAGGTCATAGAGTCCTAGTGATTGACACAGACCCGCAAGGATCCTTAACCACCCTCTTCGGGATTCTGCCGGACACCGATGTCCCCGAGGAAAAGACGATTGCGCCTCTTACCACCGGCGACGAAACTTCCATACGTCCAGCGATCGTGTCCACTTATTGGGATGGGATTGATTTGGTCGCCGCCGCGCCTTCCCTTTTCTCAGCCGAGTTCATGCTTCCTTCCAGGCAGATGAAGGACAGCAGCTTCGAGTTCTGGAATGTGTTGAATCTGGGCCTCGAGGATGTCCGTGATGAGTACGACGTGATCATCATCGACACGCCGCCTGCTTTGAGCTATCTCACCATCAACGCATTCATGGCTTCGGAGGGCTTGATAGTCCCTCTTCCGCCCAATGCGCTGGACTTTGCTTCGAGCGCTCAGTTCTGGACTCTATTCAGTGACTTGGCGTCTCAGTTGGTGGAGGGTGCCGGCCTGTCCAAAACGTTTGACTTCATGCATGTGCTCCTGGCGCGCGTCGATGCGTCAGATGCGGCCAGTGGTGTGGTTCGCTCCTGGATTTCGGCCACCTATGCAGAGAAGGTGCTTCCGGTGGAGATTCCCAAGACGGCGGTTACCTCCGCTTCTGCCGCGGAATTCGGGACGGTGTACGACATCAGCAAGTACGACGGGAATCTGAAGACCTACAAACGTGCGCGTGATGCGTACGACAGGTTTGTAGATTTGGTTGAGCAATCGGTTCAAGCCAGCTGGAATTCGCAAGGCTGACCAAGTGTTGTACGGTACAACAGCAGAAAACAAGGGGTAGAACATGTCACTCAAAGACCGATTGGCGAAGAAGACCGGCGACTTGCTTCAGGCGCCACCGATTGTTTCCCCAGCCAACAAAGGTCAGCCGGAGACTGTGAAATCGCCTTCACTTGAACCACGTGTTCCACGCACCGGACCTGGTCAGATGATGGCGTTTCGATCCCACATGCAGGAGAACAACCAGCGTGTCGACGAGCTGGAGGGGCGGCTTAAAGACTTTGAGGGGTCGCTTCCTGTGAAGAAGCTTGACCCGACAAAGGTTCACCCAAGCAAGTGGGCAAACCGCCACACCTCGAGCTTTGCCACGCCTGAATTTGCTGCTCTTCGCCAAGACATTGAGTCGGCGGGAGAGAACGTCCAGCCAATCAAGGTGCGCCCAAAGGCAGGCAGTGCAGGGGAGTATGAAATCATCTTTGGACATCGACGACACCAGGCTTGTCTCGCGGCTGGGCTGTACGTCAATGCGATCATTGAGGATCAAGCGGACAAGGACCTTTTTGTTACGATGGATAGAGAGAACCGGGATAGGGCAGATCTCTCTCCCTTTGAACAAGGCGAAATGTACAGGCGAGCATTGGATGAAGGATTGTTCCCATCCCTGCGGGCTCTTGCGACTGAAGTAAACGCTGACCCCGGTAACATCAGCAAGGCGATCTCCATTGCACGGCTGCCACCCAATGTGCTGAAGGCCTTTCCTAGTCCCAACGACATTCAGTACCGGTGGGGCAGTCAACTCCAGACCGCGTTGCAGAAGGAGCCAGATGCCGTCATCAAGCGTGCGGATGGGATTCTTGAAGAGGCGGCGCCTCTAAGTTCTATGGAGGTGTTTGAGCGTCTGACCAACCAGCGCAAAAAAGCCAAGGCGATTTCGCACGATCTGATGAAGGGTGGGAAGTCGGTCGGCAAGCTGAAGCGAGGAGAGGATGGGTCGATCCAGTTGACAGTGAAGGGCGGGGCGCTCAACGATGCCGGCTTCACAAGACTGCAGAAGCACATTGATGAGTTGTTGGTCGGAAAGGGCTGATGGGTGTCGCCCTCCCACTGACGATTAGGGTGTTGTACCGTACAACACCCCAAAGCAAGTCTAGTCAAAGGCCTTTCCAACCTCAGCGACCCGCCGTTTGATGGGCGCGCGCCCATAGGTGCTCATCGTTGTTTGGATGCTGGCATGGCCAAGCTGAGCCTGGATCACATCCAATGGAACGTCTCTGGCAACGGCGCGCGTACCAAAGGTATGGCGTAGCCAATGGGTGGTGGCGCCTGAAAGCTTCATTTGCACGGAAGAGGGCAGGGCGGATGAAGAAATGGCCTTCCGGATCCAACGTTTCACATGCTCATAAAGCGACTGGTAGCCGATCGGCTCCATCGGATCTCGCGTGCTCGACAGCAGAGGTGCTGCTGCGGGAGCCGTCTCGACCTCGCCCAGCCCTCTGGTCTGCACATACTCACGCAAAGCCTCCATGGCTCGATTTGGCAGGACTGCGAGCCGGTTCTTCGATCCCTTCCCGTGCAGCTGCATCAGCCAGGCGCCATCTTCATTGCGCAGATCACCCAAGCACGCCTGAAGGAACTCGGTGGATCGCAAGCCCGCGGACGTAAGGAACACAAGGATGAATCGAATCCTCGCAAGAGAAGGTGAGCGTGGTTGGGTATCGAGAAAAGAACAGATTGCTTCGAAAGCGTCGTCGCTCAACGCCTTGGTGTCCAGCATGGGCGCGGCCTTGTCGTCACCTGTCTTTTGATTCATCAAAACCCATGGGTCGGCCTTGATGTACTGGGCAGCCTGGAGCCACCTGAACATGGCAGCGATGATGACGATCGCCTGGCGGCGGCTTTGGTGGGAGAGAGGCCCCCGGAAGGGCGCCCAGCCAAGCTGGCCAGGCGCGGCACGGACTCGGGAGATCCACCGCGGCGGAATGTGCTGCAGGAACGCCATGTAGTCCCCGCAGTCGTTCACAGTCATGCCCGAAAGCGTCTTATCCTGGCGCTCATACCGAAGCCAAAGAAGAATTCGGTGCGCTTCGCGCCGGTATGTCTTCGCAGTTGCGGGCGATCCTGCTCGCGCGGCAATCCACCCGTCCACAGCCTCAAGATCGTTTCCGGCATGGAAGAGGACGGAAGAGGGCAAGGTGAGCGAGTTTGGGGGGCTGAGCGCTGGCTCAAACAGCGTAGCTGTGGCGGAGAGAGCGAAAATTGGCTTGGATTTCAGCGCGGTGCGGGGGAGCAACTGAGCCAGGTGCGCTTCGATCCTTGATGCCTTAGAGCGACCGACGGAGGGCAGGGCGGTGTACCAGCGCCCGCCGATCGCGATCCTGGCGGCAAGATCTTGCAGCGTGAGCATCCCGGCGGTCATGATGCGCCGTGCAGTGACATCGTCAAACCATCCAGACACCAAGTCCGTGGGTTGAGGGTCTTCGGACGCAATGCCCTCGAGCGACTTGATGAGCTCGAGCTGCCGTTGATGCAGGCGCTGGCGGCGCGCTCCTTTCGAGTCTGGTGGATAGGTCTCCTCGTAAAAGCCGGCTACCTCGGCTTCGCTCCACCCATCCAGCCCGCGTGCCTCAATGAAGTCTTCCAGACTCGGCCGACCTTCATCTGAGCGAGCGCGAATGGACGCGCCGATCAGGCGCCAGGCACGTTCCCCACGCCGGCGGGCGATAGCGCGAATCGCATCAACGGTCTGTTGGTGCGCAGCGCGGGCCTCATGGCCATTTTCAACACCGAGGTAGCGCTTCGCGCTCAGAGCTTCGTCCAGCCCTTCAGCGGTCGCCCGGAGGTGGGCAAAGTGATGCCTGCCCAGTCGATGGACGAACTGCAAGCCTGTGTAGGTCTTTGATTTCACTGGAAAAGGATGTGATCTCTTCAGATAGGCGTGGTTTTGAGCTCCGGATTTTAACCTTAGATAATTGAAGTAATCTTAGGTCAATGTGACGTCTCGGTTTGTGAAGCTTGTTTCGGTTCGCTAGCGCTTCTGCCTTCTGCCTGGCAGTGTCGGTTCATACGACGCAGCGACCAACAACAAGCGGGGAGTGAGAATGCGAAACATCGCATCGATGGTCGTTCTGATGGCGGCCAGCGGAGCAGGGAAGGCGGCTACGCTCTATCTGAGCACCGCCTACAGTGGCGGAACGTTCTGGGCGAGTTCACACTGCAGACAGCACAACGCACTTGTGGAACGAATCTTGTCGGTGCCTGATGGCATGTCTTTCCAGCAACAGGTCGAGCTTGGGCAGCAACAACTGGATCGCTTGGCCTCGCCAACTGGAGCCTCACAAGCTCATGGAGCGGATCGTGCGCCGCCGCAACCCAATCGCAAAGCGCAGTGCGATACATTGGACGCGAAGGTGAAGCACTTCGATGCGCTGGCTCGACAGCCGCAGTCTGGACAAATGCAGGGACTGGATCACTGCGGAACGGAAGAAAGTGCGCGATGAGCAGTTTCGTCTGCGGTGCTGAGCTCGCACTCTAAACAAAAAAGGTAAATTAGTCGATTGCGCTAATTAGCGAATTTGACTAAAATCGGCTAATGGAGCTTTTTCACCGCACCTCGCTGGCAAGTCAGATGGCACTGCAGCTGCTGAAGCCAGGCTTGCTTGACCAAGGTCTCAGGTCCGGGCTGTTCTTGTCCGGCCTCAGGCGAACCGGAAAAACGACGTTCCTGCGTCAGGATTTGATTCCAGTCCTCGAAGAGCTCGGCGCCATCGTGATCTATGTCGACCTTTGGGCCGATACGAAGGCGGATCCAGCTTCACTGGTGCATGGGGCGATCCGACGCGCTTTGGAAGACCTTCAGACGCCAACGTCGGGTGTCATCGAACGGCTGAGGCGATTGAAAGGGTTGGACCTCTCCGCGGCGGGGTTCAAATTTGGCTTTCAGCTCAACGACGTCGGAGCGAAGAGCGGCGTCACGTTGGCGCAGGCGCTGACCGAGGTAGTCGACCGGGCGGGGACCGACGTCGTCTTGATCATCGATGAAGTGCAGCAGGCGCTGGCCGGTGATGAAGGCGCCCAAATGCTGCTCGCCATAAAGGCGGCGCGCGATGCGATCAATCCGCGACCTGGGACACCAGGCCATTTCCTCTTCATCGGGACGGGCTCGCACCGCGCGCAGGTGGTCGGCATGACCTTGCAGGGCAAACATGCCTTCGCAGGCGCCACCTCGGTGGACTATCCGACCCTGAACGGAGACTACGTGGAGTTCGTGCTCAAAGGCGTGGCAAGGGAAGGCGGCGTGTTGCCGAGCCTCCCCGTCGCTATCGAGGCATTCAACCAACTTGGCCGGCGGCCAGAGGAGTTCATCCGCGCATTGAGGCAACTGCAAAGAGAAGATCCGAAAGAGGCCGATCGCCTCTTGCCGGTGATTGCCTTCACCTTGAGGGGTGCTGCAGCCGACGTGGAGCTGCGGAAGGTGGAAGACCTGGGCGTCCTGGCGGGCGCTGTGTTTGATCGCGTCGCACGGGTAGACGGAAATGCCACGGGCTTGTTTGGCGCAGACGCGCTGCAGGAATACGCCGGCTATGTCGGGCGGGAGGTGACTGCCGACCAGGTGCAAAGAATTGCAGAAGAGCTGCGTGATGCGAACCTCATTCTGCGAAAAGGCCATGGAACCTACGATGTGACCGATCCCTTCGTGCAAGAAGCGTGGCGTGAACGCAAGGCGCTACACATGCGCAACTCCTGACGGAACAAGTCGCCGCCTTGGCATCCTGCAGCCAGGCTGGCCATCCCACCGGTGCGTGGAGCACGATGAACACCGTCCTCCGAAACTGGGGGGAGTTAGCGCACGACCACTTCTTTCGTTCACAGTCTTGCGCGCGGCTGAAAAAGGCTAAAGGCAAGGGATGAGGAGTCGCTCGGTGAAGAGAGAAAAGAGCATCCGGGGCAAGCGGGAGAAGCGGGACAAGACGCAATCGCAGAACATGGCAAGTTCAGTGGTCATGTGGCTCGCCCGACACTGCATGGATTCCACTGCCACGGCTGGAACTGGACCAGCGAGCGCTGGACGCTCTCACTTGGCTGGCACTGCCATCATGGTGGTCGATCACACCAACAAGTACTTATTTGATTCAAGTCATCAGTGGATGTATGCATTGGGCCGGATTTGCATGCCGCTCTTCGTTTTCGTTATCAGCTACAACATGTGACTCCAAGGCTTCCTGGCCACGGGAGCCTACGGGCGCTTGGCGGCCCGACTGCTGCAATTTGCCATGCTCGCTACGCCGGCGTTCTGCGCCATCAACGCGTTGCTTGGCGGGTGGTACCCGCTCAACATTCTATTTGCGCTTCTGGTGGTTGTTCTCGGCGCCTGGATGATCGACAGAGGAGGGCGCTGGCCAACGGTGGGAGCCTGCCGATACTGGCCTAGGGAGGAGCGCTGGTGGAGTTCTGGTGGCCGGCGATCGGTGCTTGCCTCGCGGCATGGGCCTACCGACGAAATCCTTCGATCGGCGCGTTTCTCTCGTCCGTTTTCTGTTTTGCGCTACTTTGGCTTATCAATCGGGACTTGAGCACTGGCGGCATTGCCTCTGATCTTCATGTCGCAGTAGTAGCCGCTGAAACTACCGCGGGCGCGCTACTTTTTCTACTGGTTCGACCCACTCCACCTTTGCGCCTTTTGGTCGCTTCGAACATAGATGTGGTGATGAGCACTTTGGGTGTCAATGCGGTATCAAAAACATATGGCGATGCAGATGTCACTTGAAGAGCCGATCAGCAGGGTCCTTTCGACCAGGCGTTCCCGGACGGGATCGCCGAAGCAGCTGCCGAGAACAGTCCCATAATGTTCCAGCGCCAGCCTCGCGAAGCCGCCCATGCGCATGGCTCCGGACCGCGCTCAGTCACCTTAATGCCGCTAAGCAGCGTTCGTAGTGTCAACGGCACGCGAGAAGCAGGCCGAGACTCCTAAAGCGGTGATTGTTTTCAAGGCCCTTTGGCTCTTCAGTCTGGTGCCATGGAGGCACTCACTGAGCAGAATGTCGGACAACGTCGTTCTGCGTTCGTACACGGATCGTTCCGTGACGTCGCATTACGCACGCCAACGAGGGCTAGGCGCTTGATAGCCTGGGACCATGTGAAGACGAAAACCTCTTCCCAATTCCATCCTGGACCAAGCATTCATCCAACTGAACCCGAGTTTGAGAAAGGTCAAGAAACCTCCTTCCGCTTGAGAGGGGACGACCCTCCACACGCACGCCACTGACTTGGAGAAAGGCCAAATTCCCGCGTGAATCGCCTTGTGAGATGGCTCTGATCTGCAAAACCCGTCTTGTGTGCAATGTCCGCGACTGTCAAAGAAGTGCAGCACAAAAGCTCGCTTGCCCTCTTAATCCTCACACCCATGATGTAACGTTGAGGAGGAGTGTCGAAGGTTTCACGAAAGAGGCGGGAAAAATGGTCTGCGCTGAACCCCAGCTCATTGGCCAGACGAGCAGTTTGCAGCGTGCTGTGCAAGTTGCCTTCGATGTACTCAAGCACGCTTTCGCGGTGCTGCATACTGAACGCACCCAACGCACGCTGCCGCGGATCCACTTCGGCATGGTTGCGCAGCAGCGTTATGGCGAGTTGTCTTTGGAGGCACAACGCCATCATCAGTGCGCCAGGCGCCTGCCTAGCCGCTTCTCGTTCCATCGTCCCGATGAGTTCCACCAGCTCATCATCGCGGGTCTTTACGCAATCCCTCAATCTGACAGGTGCTGATCCGGGGCCGAATATTTCTTCGGCCGTGCGTTCAAGCAAGGCAGGATCGACATAAATATTGAGCACGTCGATCGATTGGTCCCAACTCCATTTGCCCCTGGTGCCCACGCTTTTGATGGACACGTCATTGCGGGTGACTCTGTCGGAAACTCGTTCGCCATGGATGTCTCTGCACATGTTGGTTGAGCCAGCCCGATAGACCACGATTACATGGCGCGCCGCGCGCGCCGGTCCATCCATCGGTCCAAAGCTATAGCCCCTGATGCCCGCCTGCTCCCAAGCGCCACCCGCTGCATCGAGCCAAAGGTGGCCCGGGTAGCGGGGGATTGTGAGGTGCGAAGACGTCCCCGCAGACAGTGGGCTCATGGCAATTGAACTCCTCTTTGAAGCAAGAAATGGTAGGGCCAATTAACGCGTACTTCCCATAAGGGGAAACCCCCTCTTTGGCATATTCCGAGCGCAACCGTCCATGTCTCCGTGCCGGCCTCGTTCTAGCCTAGCCTGCGCAGCGCTTCTACGATCCGGCACGCATCGAAGGCGTCGCGGCGTCTTGACCGCCCGTGATGTTCGGTCACATGGCTCAAAAAGGTCTCAAAGTGAAAACAGAAGTAAGTCATTTCGACATGATCGTGGTAGGTGCTGGTTTCGCTGGCCTCTATCAGCTGCACAAAGCACGCAATGCAGGTTTGAAGGTGAAGGTGCTTGAAGCAGGCGAGGGAGTAGGCGGCACTTGGTTCTGGAACCAGTATCCAGGAGCCCGTTGCGACGTCGAGAGCCTGGATTACTCGTACTCATTCAGCAAGGAACTGGAGCAAGAGTGGGATTGGTCCGAACGCTATGCGACGCAACCTGAAATTCTGCGCTACCTGAACCACGTGGCGGATCGCTTTGAGCTCCGCAAAGATATCCATTTGGGAGCGCGCGTTGCCGCCGCGCGATTCGATGACATCACGCATCGCTGGATCTTGACGACCGGAGCGGGTGAAGTTTATGAGGCGCAATACTTGGTGATGGCGACAGGCGGCCTGTCGGCGCCGCAGCGGCCCACCTTGGCCAATCTCGATGCGTTCGCCGGCGCCTGGTACCACAGTGCGCAATGGCCTAAAGCAGGGGTTGATTTTTCAGGAAAGAAAGTCGGCTTGATCGGAACCGGCTCCAGCGGCGTGCAGATGGCCCCGCTAATCGCCGAGCAAGCGGCCCAACTGACGGTGTTTCAACGGACGGCCAACTTCAGCGTGCCTGCCGAGAATACCCTCATCGACGCCGCCACTCTGCGCCAGGCCAAGGCGAACTATCCACAGCGCCGGGCTATTGCTCTGGAGTCCTATGGTGGTTCAAACCTGCCTGCAAACCCCAGGACTGCAAAGGAGATGACGGCGGAAGAACGTATCGCCGAAATGGAGTTTCGCTGGCGGGGGGCCGGTGGTGGCCATCGCATGCAACGGGTCTTCGCGGATGTGATGACCGACACCGCAACCAACAAGTTGGTGTCCGACTTCGTGCGCTCGAAAATCCGCGAGACGGTGCGCGACCCTCGCGTTGCCGAGTTGCTTTGCCCGAAGGAGGATTTGCCTTTCGGCGCCAAACGCCTGTGCGTCGACTCGAACTACTACGAAACCTTCAACCGTGACAACGTAGAGCTTGTCGATCTGGTCGCGGATCCTCTTGTGGCGGCCACTGAGCGCGGCTTGAGAACTGTCGAGCGCGACCACGAGCTCGATGTCATCGTTTTCGCGACAGGCTTCGACGCCATGACCGGTGCGCTCCTGGCTATCGACATCCGCGGCATGCACGGTCAGTCGCTGCGCGACAAATGGGCCAACGGCCCCACCACCTACTTGGGCATGTCAATGGCAGGATTTCCCAATCTTTTCATCATCACTGGCCCCGGCAGCCCGTCGGTTCTCACCAACGTTGTGCATTCGATAGAGGCCCACGTGGACTGGACCATGGCCTTGATCGAAAGGGCGCGCAAGGACGGTGTTGTGCGCATCGAAGCGACGCAACAAGCGGAAAACGCCTGGGTCGAAGAGTGCGCGCACGCAGCTACCACCACACTGTATGCCAAGGCCAATTCTTGGTACTGGGGGGCCAACATCCCAGGCAAGCCACGCGTCTTTCTCGCCTACGTGGGCGGTGCACCTGCGTATCGAAAGATCCTGGAATCGGTGGCGGTCAACCAGTACCAAGGGTTCAAGCTGTCTGCTTTAAAGCGACGCTGATCCCTGCGGCCCAAGCCGCGATCCCGGGAAAACACCAATACAACACCTCGAAAATTAAGGCACCATACTTAATTAAGAACTATTGGCCCTTTAAATCATCTCACCTATGACAAAAAAATCCAACCCCCCGCGTCTGAACGAAGGCTATCAAGCACTTCTCGAAGCTGTGCGGAAGTCCGGAATGCCGCGTATCGGCAGCGTGACGGCGCAGGAAATGCGTGCGTGGCAGGCAGCCATGTTGCCGATGCTCCCTCCCGGCCCCGAAGTCGGCAGCGTTGAAGACTGCGTGATCCCGGCCCCCCATGGCGGTATTGCTGCCCGCGTTTACCGCCCGGCCGGTCCAGCGCGCGCTCTCATCGTTTACTTTCACGGTGGCGGTTGGACCATCGGCTCCCTTGACGGATGGGACGCGGCTTTGCGCCGGCTCGTGAATGCGAGTGAATGCGCGGTGCTTTCTGTTGACTACCGGCTGGCTCCGGAACACCCTTTCCCCGCTGCCGTGGACGACGCGTTGACGGCCACCCGCTGGGCTCTGGCCGAGGTCAAGTCGATCGCCCTGGATGCCGTGCCTGTCGTGGTGGCCGGAGACAGTGCGGGCGGCAACCTCAGCGCAGTCGTCTCACGCCTGCTCTGCGCGGAAGGTGTTTCGCCCGGATTGGCGGCTCAGCTTCTCATCTACCCCAGCACACATGGCGACATCGACGCGGAGAGTCTCAACCGGTTCGAGTCGCCGTTCTTGACGCGCGACGAAGTCGCCTGGTTCTTTGATCAGTACGTCCCCGATCCAAGCGTGCGCACAGATCCCCGGTTTGCGCCCCTTCACGCGCCGCGAGTAGATGGTCTGCCCCCCGCTTTGGTGCTCACTGCGGAATGCGATCTCCTCTGCGAGGAGGGGGAAGCCTATGCAGAGCGGCTGCGCTCTGAGGGCGTCGTCATCCATGTGCGTCGCTTCGAAGGCAGCATCCACGGCTTCTTCACGTTGGACCGTGGCCAGTTGCCCCATTCGGGGCAGGCTATGGAGGAAATAACGGCCTTTCTGAAAAAGGTCCTGCCCGCGAAATGAACGGCGCAGGCGCTCGCTCGAAAGCGATCAACAACAACTCAGGAGACATCACGCGGTGGAACACACACTCATGACCATGTTGAACGGCATCAGCTACGGCTTGCTGTTGTTCATGCTGTCCTCGGGCCTGACCCTCATCTTCAGCATGATGGGTGTCCTCAACTTTGCCCACGCCAGCTTCTACATGCTTGGTGCCTACTTCGCATACACAATAAGCACCGTTTTCGGTTTCTGGGCGGGCCTGATACTCGCGCCACTGCTCGTAGGCGGCATCGGCGCGCTGGTAGAGCGCTTCGGTCTGCGGGCGGTGCATCGGCACGGACACGTGGCCGAACTGCTGTTCACCTTCGGCCTGGCATATGTGATCGTCGAACTGGTGCAGTTGATCTGGGGACGCCTGACAGTGCCCTACGTCATTCCGGCGGAGCTTGATCGCCCATTGTTCACGCTCTATACCACCACCTTCCCCATGTACCGCGCGTTCATGATGGTGGTGGCGCTGTTCATGCTTGGCGCGATTTACCTGTTGCTCACCCGTACCCGCATCGGGATGGTGATCCAGGCCGCGCTCACCCACCCGCAATCAGTAGAGGCACTGGGGCACAACGTACCGCGTGTGTTCATGCTGGTGTTTGGTGGCGGCGCCGCATTGGCGGGGCTCGCGGGCGTCATTGGCGGAAATGCCTTCGTCACGGAACCCGCCATGGCTGCAACCGTGGGCAGCATCATCTTCGTCGTGGTGGTCGTGGGTGGACTGGGATCCCTCGGCGGCGCACTGATCGCTTCGTTGGTCATTGGCGTGATCCAGACCAGCGCGGTTTCGCTGGACTACTCGATTGCCAGCCTCATCACCGCACTGGGCGGCCAGGTGAACGCCGATGGCGCCGGGTACGACCTCTTGAAGCTCACTCTGTCGCAAGTCGCACCCCTGCTGCCTTTCATGCTGTTGGTGCTCGTGCTGATATTCCGGCCTAAAGGTCTCATGGGTACACGGGAGACCTGAAATGTCCATCACCGCTCCCATCTCCACCGAGACAGGCGTTGCATCAACCCCGCGCCTGTCTTACAGGCTTCTGCTGTGGGCTGCTACCGCCATGTTCCTGATCGTTGCCCCTCTGGTTTTCAACAGCAGCGCGTCTCTCACCTTCCTGTCCCAACTTGGTACGCTGATCATCTTGGCACTGTCGTTCAACATGCTGTTCGGTCAGGCCGGAATGTTGTCGTTCGGACACGCCGTGTACTCGGGTCTGGGTGCTTACTTCGCCATTCACGCGATGAACATGGCTTCAGACGGAGCATTGCCGTTTCATCTGCCAGTCGTGTTCATCCCGCTGGTCGGTGGCCTGGCAGGCATGTTCTTTGGCGTCGTGTTCGGTTACCTCATGACCAAACGGTCTGGCACCGCTTTCGCCATGATCACGATGGGCGTTTGTGAGCTGGTTTTTGCGTTCTCACATATGTTCCCCAGGTTCTTTGGTGGTGAAGGTGGCATCACCACCAACCGCAGTTACGGCGAACCGTTTTTCGGGCTCAGTTTCGGACCTCAGATCCAGGTCTACTACCTGATCGTGGCCTGGCTTCTGTTGAGCACCGCGCTGATGCACGGTTTCACGCGTACGCCGCTGGGGCGACTGGCCAATGCCGTGCGTGACAACGCCGAACGCGTGGAGTTCATCGGCTTCAATCCCCATCACGTCCGATACCTGACGTTGATTCTGTCGACCATTTTCGCCGGCATCAGCGGCGCATTGGCTGCCATCAATTTCGAGATCGTGGGTTCGGAAAGCCTGAGCGTAGTGCGATCGGGCGATGGCTTGCTGTTCGCCTTCATCGGGGGCGCCGGCGCCTTCGTCGGCCCCATCTTCGGTGCTGTGGTAGGCGGTCTGTTGACCATCAAGATGTCCGACTTCAGCATGGCCTGGCAGCTCTACCTGGGATTGATCTTCATCGGATTTGTGATCTACGGCCCAGCGGGCATCGTGGGCATAGTCTCTGCGGCCGGGCGCGTGATGCGTTCCACCAATCTCACCAGGGTCCTTCCATCATGGTTGGGCGCAATCGGCGGCACCGCCCTGGCCGTGCTCGGTGTGGTGGTCATGGTGGAACAGGCCTACTTGCAGAATTTCGGCCCGCAGAAGGCCGTGATAGCCCAATTTGTGCACTCCACCATGGGCGGATCCAACATCGCCAGCTGGCTCCTGGGACTGGTCATGTTTGCAGTCGGTCTGGTGGCCATCTATCTGGGCAGCCGAAGGTTTCGATCCCTGTCGTCGCAATCGACGGAGGCTCAGAACCCCAACAGGAGCGCGCCATGAGCGACCATGCGCTTGAACTCAAGGACGTGCGGAAAAATTTCGGGCCGACCGAGATCATTCGTGGCGCCCAACTCACCGTGCGTCGCGGCGAGCGTCTGGCGGTCATCGGACCCAACGGGGCTGGCAAGACGACGCTCTTCAACCTAATCTCCGGGCGCTTCGGACTGAGTTCCGGAGACATCTTGCTCAACGGCCAGAGCATTGCAAAGCTGAGGCCTTACGAAATCAACCGCCGCGGCCTTTCGCGCAGTTTCCAGATCACGAACATCTTCCACCGGCTCAGTGTGTACGAAAATCTGCGTTGCGCCGTGCTGTGGTCCCTGGGTTACCGATACTCATTCTGGAGCCGGCTGGCGGCTCTCAAGGACGTCAACGCGCGCGTGGACGAGATCCTGGAGCAGACCGGCTTGCAGGCCCGCCGCGACACGCTCGCCGGCATCCTGCCCTATGCCGAGCAGCGCGCGTTGGAAATCGGCATTACGGTCGCGGGAGGGGCTGATGTGCTCCTGCTCGACGAACCTACCGCAGGCATGAGCCGTTCCGAGTCGGACGCGGCGGTCGAACTCATCCGTCGCATGACCGCAGGCAAGACCCTGCTGATGGTCGAGCACGACATGGGCGTAATTTTTGGACTGGCTGATCGCATCGCGGTGGTGGTCTATGGCGAGGTGATCGCCTGTGACACGCCCCAGAATATCCGGGCTAACGCGGCGGTTCAGGAAGCCTACCTCGGCGCACACGCCAGTGAAGGAGCCGCAGCATGAGCACATTGCTGGAAGTCAAGGACCTCAACGCCTGGTACGGCAAGAGCCATGTGTTGCACGGCGTCGACCTGCGTGTCGGCAAGGGCGAGATCGTCAGCCTGCTCGGGCGCAATGGCGTGGGCCGCTCGACCACGGTAAAGGGCATCATGGGCCAGGTGCGTGCCACCGGCGCGGTGCTGTTCAAAGGCGAGCAGATGCTGGGGCTGAAAGCCTTTCAGATCGCCCACAAGGGCCTGGGCTACGTGCCCGAAAGCCGCGACATCTATCCAACCCTCACCGCTGAGCAGAACCTGCTTCTTGGGGAGAAGCGAGGCAAGTCGTCGCGCTGGTGCATGGATGACATGTACACCATGTTCCCCCGCTTGAAGGAACGTCGGCACACGCTGGCGGGCGTGCTCTCGGGCGGTGAGCAGCAGATGCTGACGCTGTGCCGAACGCTGATGGGCGACCCCGAACTGATCATGATCGACGAACCGACCGAGGGCCTCGCCCCGAAAGTGGTCGAGCAGGTTGCCGGCTACCTCCAGACACTCAAGGCCAAAGGCATTTCGGTGCTGTTGGTAGAGCAGAAGCTCGCAATCGCAATGGACATTTCTGAACGCCTGTACGTCATGGGCCACGGTGCGATCGCCTTTGAAGGCACCCCGGCCGATCTTCGTGACAACCAGCAGGTGCGCCGCGAATGGCTGGAAGTTTGATCGCGCCGCCGGCCCGTTCACACCCTACTTCAATCAACACGACACCCAAAGGACATCCATGAGACTCCAGAACAAGCTCGCCATCATCACCGCGGCCGCCTCCGGCATGGGCCGTGCCGGCTGCGAGGTATTCGCCCGTGAAGGCGCCACCGTGTTTGCCATTGACATCGACGAGAAGCGACTGAACGAAGTCGTCGCTAACGTCAAGGCAGCTGGCGGCAGGGCATTCGGTCTGGTCGCCAACCTTATCGATCCGAAGACCTGCCACGATGTGGTGGCAGACGCTGTGTCAAAGATGGGGGGCTTGGACATCGTCTGGAACCATGCAGGCATGCCCGGTCTGCGCGACATCGAGAACCTCGACCTGGTTGAGTACGAAAAGTCCATGAACTTGAATGTGCGCACCAGCCTGCTGATCAGTGGTGCAGCCATCCCCCATCTTCGCCAGCGCGGCGGCGGCTCGGTGGTCTTCACCGCCTCAACCGCCGGCTTGGTGGGCGCCTCAGTCAGCCCGGTCTACTCGGCGGCGAAATTCGCCGTTGTGGGCATGGCTAAATCGCTGGCGCTGCGCTACGCAACCGAAAAGATGCGCTTCAACGTGGTGTGTCCCGGCCCCATTGAAACACCCATGTTTCCACAATTCTTCGATCCCAATGCCAGCAAGGAAATGGCTGCCGAGGCGCAGGCCCGCACCATTGCCGCCATTCCGATGGCACGCATGGGCCAGGCCGTCGAGGTTGCGAATGCGGCTGCATGGCTGGCCTCGGACGATGCCTCCTTCGTGACGGGCGTCGCGCTGCCGGTCGATGGTGGATTCACCGCCCGCTGAGTCTGAATTTCCTCCGCAAACAAAAAGGCACCACACCATGGGAATCTTGAATGAAACCGCAATCCTGCCCGATTTTCTTGATGGCAAGCCCAAGCTGTTGCTGATCGACGGTAAGCATGTGCCCGCGAAGTCCGGGCGCACCTTTCAGACGATCAATCCCACTACAGGCAAAGTGCTAGCTGAGGTGGCGGAAGCGGGCGAGGCCGACATCGATCTCGCCGTGGCCGCGGCCCGGCGCGCCTTTGAAGGCCCCTGGAGCCAGTTCAAGCCCTTCGACCGCCAAGCCGTCCTGCTCAAGCTGGCCGACCTAGTCGACGCCCATTTCGACGAACTCGCCATGCTCGACACGCTCGACATGGGCGGGCCGGTCGCGTCCACCAACGGTAAGCGCCGCCGTGCGGTCGCATTGCTTCGTTACTACGCGGGTTTGGCCACCGGCACACACGGCCAGACCATCGAGAACTCGCAACCGGGCGAGATCTTCTCGTACACGGTCAAGGAGCCGGTCGGAGTGGTCGCGGCCATTAACCCCTGGAACGGTCCGCTGGGTCTGGCGATCTGGAAGATCGCACCGGCTCTCGCTGCAGGTTGCACAGTGGTGCTTAAGCCCGCCGAACAGGCCCCGCTGTCACCGCTGCGCCTGGGTGAGCTGTGTCTGGAAGCGGGCATTCCGCCGGGTGTGGTCAACGTGGTCGCGGGCTTCGGCGCCGCCGGTGCCGCGCTGGCCGGCCACCCGGGTGTGGACAAGGTGGCTTTCACCGGTTCCACCGAAGTCGGCCAGCACATCATCCGCGCCTCGGCCGGCAACGTAAAGCGCGTCTCCCTCGAATTGGGCGGCAAATCGCCCAACATCATTTTTGCGGATGCCGACCTCGATGCGGCGGTACCAGGCGCCGCGATGGCCGTGTTCGCGAATTCGGGGCAGATCTGCAGTGCCGGCACACGCCTGTTCGTTGAAGAAGCGATCTACGAGGAATTCGTCGAGCGCGTGTCCAACTTCGCGCGGACGCTGCGCGTGGGCAACCCGTTGGACCCACAAACTCAGCTCGGCCCGCTGGTCTCTGCCGCCCAACTCGAACGCGTGACCGGCTACTTGGACAAGGGCCTTGCCCAGGGAGCGCGAGCGGCGGCCGGCGGCGCGCGCATCACAGAGGGCAATCTGGCCGATGGTTATTTTGTTCAGCCCACGGTGTTTGCCAACGTCAAGGACGACATGGTGATCGCGCGCGAGGAAATCTTCGGTCCCGTGATCTCGGCCATGCCGTTCAACAGCATCGACGAAGTGCTGCGGCGGGCCAACGACACCGAGTTCGGCCTGGGCAGCGGCGTTTGGAGCCGCAACATCAACAACGTCCAGCGCATCTCGAAAGGGCTGCGCGCCGGGTCGGTCTGGGTTAATTGCTATCAAGCCATGGACCCGGCGGTGCCTTTCGGCGGTTACAAGATGAGCGGCTACGGGCGTGAGTCTGGTTCCGAGCACATGGAAGAGTTTCTGCAGACCAAGGCAGTCTGGATCAAGACCGCCTGAGCCATTCTCAAACACCAGGAGACAAACGTGTTGAAGACATTGCTATCCCTCGCCGTTGCATTCGGACTCACCTGCGCGGGCGCCCAAGCGCAGACCACCGTGCGCATCGCTTACATCGACCCGCTGAGCGGGCCGGCTGCCGCCATTGCCGACAACTCTGTCCGATCGCTGCAACTCGCCGTGAAAATGGCCAACGAACAGGACTGGGCAGGCAAGGGCCGCAAGCTCGAGATCATCCCGTTGGACGGGCGCGGCAGTCCGCAGGAATCGCTGATCCAGTTTAAGGCGGCGACCGACAAAGGGATGCAGTACGTCATCCAGAATCTTGGCTCCAATGTCGGGCTGGCGCTGCAAGAAGCCGTCAACCGTTACAACGAGCGCAACCCTGGCAAGGAGGTGCTCTATCTCGACCCGACCAACGCCACGCCCGAGTTGACCAACGAGAAGTGCAGCTTCTGGTACTTCCGCTTCGATTCGCACACGGGACTTCGCTCACAGGCGCTCGTGAATCACTTGGTCATGGACTCCAAGATCAAGAAGGTCTACCTCATCAACCAGAACTACGCCACGGGTCAGCAGGTCAGTGCCATCGTCAAGTCGGAATTGAAGCGAAGGAACTCCACCATCGAGGTGGTGGGTGACGATTTGCACCCGATGCTGCAGGTGAAGGATTTCTCGCCGTACATCGCCAAGATCAAAGCGTCTGGCGCCGATGCGGTGATCACGGCCAACTGGTCGCTGGACTTCACGCTTTTGGCCAAAGCCGCCAAGGACGCTAGCCTCAAGGTCCCGTTCTTCACGTATAACGCGGGCTCGCTGGGCATTCCAGCGGCCATGGGCGCGGCCGGTATTGAAGACGTGCGTCTGATCACCTGGTGGAACCCAAACGAGGATCAGCAGACGCTGGAAAAAATCGTTCTGCCCTTTCAGAAGGAGCATGGGGACGACTTCAATGCTGTGCCTTCCTACACCACCATTCAGTTCCTCGCCGCCGCCATCCGTAAGGCAGATTCCATTGAACCGAAGCAGGTCGCACTGGCCATGGAGGGTCTGAAGATCCAGGCCCTCAACGGGGAAGTGGAAATGCGCAAGTCCGACCATCAGCTCGCTCAGCCGCTCTACCTCACCCAGTGGGCGAAGGTCGATGGCATGGATGTGAAGTACAGCTCGGAGAAGTCTGGCTCCGGCTGGAAGACGGTGCAGAAGATCCCGCTGAAAGACATTGAGATCGAGACCACTTGCAAGATGAAACGCCCCGCCTGAGGCGGCATTGACGCTGCCGGACTCTCCGGCGGCCCCAGTCAACAGAGACGAGGCTTGAGCGCTTGGCAGGACCTTCCTGATCCGCCGCATCGAACTGCCCAGCCTGCGCTGAGACTTCAGCGCGGGAGCGCCCCACAAAAGAACCCCTGGAGACCCCACCATGCTTTCCCGCGAAGACAACGAACTGCTCGTGCGCGTGGGCGCCGATGCGCCCATGGGCAAGCTCATGCGCCTGTACTGGCTGCCCTTTCTCCCTTCGTCCGACCTGGAGAAGAACGGCCAGCCGGTGCGCGTGCGCCTGCTCGGTGAAGACCTGCTGGCGTTTCGCGACAGCGAAGGCCGGATCGGTCTGGTGGACCACGCCTGTCCGCACCGCGGAGCACCGCTGGTGTTTGGCCGCAATGAGGATTGCGGCCTGCGCTGCGTCTACCACGGCTGGAAGTTCGATGTGAACGGCGAAGTGGTGGACATGCCCGCCGAGCCACCGGACAGCCGCCTCAAGTCCAAGACCCGCATCAAGAACTACCCTTGCCAGGAGCGCAACGGCGTGGTGTGGGCCTACATGGGCCCCGACCGCGACGCGCCGCCGCCGCTGCCCTCGCTCGAATGGAACATGGTGCCGCAGGAGAACGTGCACCTGAGCTTTCGCGTGCAGGAGTGCAACTGGCTGCAGGCGGTGGAGGGCGAGATCGACTCGGCCCACGCGGCCATCCTGCATGGTCGCATCGATTCGCAAGGCGCCATCAACGACTGGGTGGCCAAGAAGGACCTGCGTCCGGTGTTCGAGTGCGCGCGCGGCGATCAGGGCATGAGCATCGCCTCGCGCCGCGTGCTCGACGAAGACACCTGGTACTGGCGCGTGAACCAGTTCCTGCTCCCGTTCTACACACTGGTGCCGCCGCAGTCCAAGTACCCCGAGCTCAGCGGCCACGCCTGGGTGCCGCTGGACGACGAGAACACGCTGTGCATCATGTTTTCGTACCACCCGTCGCAGCCCTTGTACGAGAAGACGCGCAAGCTCTTCGAAGAAGGCCACGCCGGCCGCGAGACCGGCCACGCCAGCACACACGCGTTTGCCCCGCGCCCGGTGAGCGTGCCTTTCGCGAAGTACTGGACCAAGTTCAACCTGGAGACCGGCTTCCAGTTCAACTACGACGCACAGACCAAGACCTGGTTCTCCGGCCTGCCGGGGCTGTGGGTACAGGACGCGGCCTGCCAGTCCGGCGTGGCGCCGATCTACGACCGCAGCCAGGAACACCTGGGCATCAGCGACACCGGCATCGCCATGACGCGCCGCCAGTTGCTCGAGACCGTGCGCAACCTGGAGCAGCGCCAGCAGCGCCCACCGCGTTACGACGATCCCGAGCTCTTCATGGTGCGCGCCGTCTCGCTCACGCTGCCTGCCAAGGCCTCGTGGCAGGAAGAGGGCGCCGAGCACATGCGCGCGCGCCTGGGCGCCGACTTCGGCTACGCACCTTGAGCCACCGCACCGCATGCCCGACAAGCCGTTGAAAGTCCGCCTGCGCCAGATTCGTCTGGAGGCGCTGGGCGTGGTGTCTCTTGAGCTGGTGGCGGCCGAGGGCGGAGCGTTGCCGCCTTTCACGGCCGGTGCGCACATCGACTTCCTGCTGCCCGGCGAGAAGGTGCGCAGCTATTCCCTGGTGAACGACCCGGCCGAGACGCACCGCTACGTGGTGGCGGTGCTGCGCGAGGCCGAAGGCAAGGGCGGCTCGGTCTGGCTGCACGACCGCCCGCGCGTGGGCGACCTGCTGGACATCCGCCCGCCGGTCAACAACTTCGCGCTGGCCGTGAACGCACCGGTCTCGGTGCTGATCGGTGGCGGCATCGGCATCACGCCCATGATGTCCATGGTGCGCCAGCTCGAACGCGAAGGCCGCGAGTGGCGCCTGCACCTGGCGGCGCGCTCGCCGCAACACGCGGCCTTCCGGGATGAGCTGCGCGCGCTCGACGCCGGCCGTGGCCGCGTCACGCTGCATTGCGGCGCACCCGACCACACGCGCATGGACATTGCCCGCGTGGTGGCCGACGCGCCGGCTGGCGCGCACTTCTACTGCTGCGGCCCGTCGCGCATGATCGATGCGTACCTCGCGGCCTGCACGAAGCTGCCGCCGGACCGCGTGCATCTGGAACGTTTTGCCGCCGCCAGCGAGGCCGCCACCGCCGGTGGATTCGAGCTCGTGCTCCAGCGCAGCGGCCAGCGCTTCCCGGTGGCACCGGGCAAGACCATCCTCGATGCGCTGCTCGACCAGGGGATTCAGGTGCAGTACGCCTGCAGCGCCGGGGTGTGCGGCACCTGCATGACCGGTGTGATCGAGGGCGAGCCCGATCACCGCGACGAATACCTCACCGACGAGGAACGCGCCACCAACCGCCACATCATGATCTGCTGCTCGGGCTCGAAGTCGCCGACGCTGGTGCTGGATCTCTAGGGCGTTTACGGACGCACCCCCAGCGACAACACCGTGAAGAGCCGGCAGGCCGCCGAGGGCCTGAAGGCCTGGTTCCGCATGTTCTGCAAGCGCCCCACGTTCAATGATGAATACCTGCCGACATTCAACCGGTCCAACGTCTCTCTCGTGGACACACTGGGTCGCGGCGTGGATCACATCGCCGCCAACGCCGTCGTGTTCAATGGTATCGAGTACGAGGTCGCCTGCATCATCTTCGCCACCGGTTTCGAAACCGGGACGGGGTATGCGCGCCGCTCGGGTTTCGAGGTTTATGGCTGCGGGGGGGTATCCATGAGCGAGGCCCATGCCGGCGGCGCCAAAACCCTGCATGGTTTCTACAGCCATGGGTTTCCCAACTATTTCATGATGGGTATCAGCCAGAACGGGTTCAAGCCGAACTTCGTGGACATGCTGGGCGAGCAGTCCGATCACATCGTGAAGATGATCGGTCTTCTGCGAGATAAAAACCTCACTCGCGTCGAGCCTACGGCCGAAGGCGAAGCGCAGTGGCAAGAGGTGATTAGGGAGAAATCTAAACTGGTCCGCGCCTTCCTCACTGAATGCACTCCCGGCTACTACAGCGGAGAAGGCGACGTCGACAAGGGACTTCTGGTCGACACCTACGGCGAAGGGTCGCTGGAGTTCACCAAGCTGCTCAACGAATGCACGCCGACGGCCAGATGCGGGGTCTGGCGCTGTCCTGACAAGCGGGCCGCGAACTGCGCGGCCTGCGCCTGCTTCTGTTTCACTCAGGGAGAACGTCCATGAAGGGCTTGGCATTTCACGCACCGGGTGATGTGCGCTACGACGACTTGCAAGACCCGCAGCCCGCCGAGAGCACGGATGTCGTCGTCAAGATGAGGCTCTGCAGCATCTGCGGCAGCGATTTGCACATTTATCACGGCGGTCTGGCACCGCCGCGCCCGCTGTTTGGCATAGGCCATGAGGCCATGGGTGAGGTGGTGGAGGTGGGCCGGGGCGTCAAACGCCTCAAGCCTGGCGACCAGGTGATGCTGCCAGGCTCGACCGGGTGTGGCAAGTGCCAGTTTTGCGAGGTCGGGTTGGTCAACAGTTGCGAGCGAGGCGGCATGCGCGTGTATGGGATCGGGCGCGAACTCGAAGGATGTCAGGCCGAGGCAATCCTGGTGCCGGATGGAGATTTCAACGCGATCCGTGTTCCAGATGACATCAGCGATGAGCAGGCACTCATGCTGACGGACTCGCTGCCTACCGCCTACACCGGTTGCATCAACGCCGACATCGGACCGGGCAAGAGCGTGGCGATTGTCGGTCTTGGGCCGATCGGATTGCACGCCATCGAATGTGCCTTCGTGCTGGGTGCCGAACACGTCTACGCAATCGACCTGCTCGCAGAGCGGCGCAAGGCGGCCACTGCGATGGGAGCCATCCCGCTGGACCCGGCCACGGCACTCGAGACGGTCATGGAAGCCACACAAGGGCGGCTGCTCGACTGCGCCATCGAAGTGGTGGGTGCGGCGGCCACCACGTCAATGGCGATCGCGCTGGTGGGCAAACAGGGCACGGTGTCGGTGATTGGGGCGGGACTCGTCAACTTCGATTTTCCGATCCAGAGCGTCTTCCGCAAGGCTATGACTTTTCGCGCCAGCGTGTGTTCGGTCCAACGCTACCTTCCCACATTGGTGCCGCTCGTGCAGCAAGGGAAGCTCCGACCCGAACGCGTCATCTCGCACCGCCTGCGCCTCGCCGACGGCGCAGAGGCGTATCGGAAATTCGACCGCCGTGAAGACGGCGCTCTGAAGCTGGTCCTTGCGCCCTGACCCGGGCTATAGCACTTCACTTACTGCGAAGAACAGACCCCTGAAAGCAGGACTCGGGAAAACACTGATACGTGCTCAGGTCATTTTAAGTACACTGACTTAAACACAAATAAACCAGCCATTCATCCATTTGTAAATAGCATGAGTACCCCCCTCATAACCAGCCATGCCGCTGGCGCTGCGCAGCCACCGCTCATCGAGCAGACGATTGGTCAGTGCTTTGGAGCTGTGGCTGCGCAGTTCCCTGACCGAGAGGCCCTGGTTTCGTGCCACCAAGGTGTGAGGCTCACCTATCGTGAGCTCGACGGCCAGGCGACGCGATTGGCCAGCGCGCTGCTGCGCCGAGGTCTGCGCAAGGGCGATCGCGCTGGTATTTGGGCGCACAACCGCACCGAGTGGCTGCTCATGCAACTGGCCACCGCTAAGGTGGGTGTTGTGCTGGTCAATATCAATCCGGCATATCGCGTGAGCGAGCTGGAGTACGCGCTCAACAAGGTGGGCTGTCAGCTGCTGGTGACGATGACCAGCTTCAAGACCAGCGACTATCTGGCCATCGTGCGCGACTTGGCGCCCGAGTTGGCCGACAGCGCACCAGGGGCGCTATCGGCCGCACGTGTACCCTGCCTGAAGACCGTGGTGCACCTCGGCGACCAGAATGAAGCCGGCATGCTGCGTTTTGCCGACCTCATGGCCCAGGGGGCCGAGGACGACCCCGCCGTCGCGCAGATCGGCGCCACGCTGGACGCCAGCGACCCCATCAACATCCAGTTCACCAGCGGTACCACCGGTTTCCCAAAGGGCGCCACGCTGAGCCACCGCAACATCCTGAACAACGGCTTCTTCGTTGGTGAAGCGATGCGCTTCACCTCGAGCGACCGGCTGTGTGTACCGGTGCCGCTCTACCACTGCTTCGGCATGGTCATGGGGAATCTGAACTGCCTCACGCACGGCGCTACCCTGGTATACCCCAGCGAAGCCTTCGACGCGCTCAGCGTGCTCAAGGCGGTGGAGGCAGAGCGTTGCACGGCGCTCTTCGGCGTGCCGACGATGTTCATTTCGATCCTCTCGCACCCCGAATTCGCTTCGTTCAACTTGGAGTCGTTGCGCACGGGCTGCATGGCGGGCTCGCCCTGTCCGATCGAAGTCATGCGGCGCGTGGTCGACGACATGCACATGTTGGAAGTAACGATTGCCTACGGAATGACGGAAACGAGTCCGGTGAGCTGTCAGAGCACCGTAGAGACGCCACTAGAGCGGCGCGTGGGCACCGTGGGGCAGGTTCATCCGCATCTTGAGATCAAGCTGGTGGATCCGGCCACGGGAAAGACCGTGGCATTGGGAGAAACCGGCGAGTTTTGCACCAAGGGTTACTCGGTCATGAATGGGTACTGGGGCGACGAAGAGAGGACGCGCGAGGCGATCGATACAGAGGGCTGGATGCACACCGGCGACCTGGCCACGATGGACGAGCAGGGCTACGTCAACATCGTCGGGCGCATCAAGGACATGGTGATTCGTGGCGGCGAGAACGTCTACCCGCGCGAGATCGAGGAGTTTCTATACCGGCACCCAGCGGTGTCGGACGTGCAGGTGATCGGTGTGCCCGACAGCAAATATGGTGAGGAGCTGTGCGCTTGGATCATCCTCAAGAGCGAGCAGAGCACCAGCGCGGAGGACATCCGGACCTTCTGCCAAGGGCAGATTGCGCACTACAAGATACCTCGCTACATCCGCTTCGTTGACGCCTTTCCGATGACCATCACCGGAAAGATTCAGAAGTTCGTCATGCGAGAAATCATGCAGCACGAGCTTGGTCTGGTGGCCGAGCGTACAGCGTGATTCGAAGACCTATCCCCAACTGTTCCTGACAGGACATCAACACCATGAAATCCATATTTTTTCACTTCCAGGGCTACAGGGACCTGCCGGAAGATTTCGTGCAAAAGAACGAAAGCATCTGGGTCACACCCTCAACGGACAAGTTCTGTGACCCGCAAACGTCCGCGAAATACGCTCACTGGAATATCGACGAACTCGAACTCGCCGACGATCTCGGCTTTGACGGCCTGGGCATCAACGAGCACCATTCCAACGGCTACGGCTACTGCAATTCGCCCAACCTGATCGCGGCCATCCTGGCGCGCCGAAAGTCCGACGCCGCACTCGTCGTTCTGGGTAACACCCTCCCGCTGTACAGTCCGGCGCTCCGCACCGCGGAGGAATTCGCGATGCTCGACGGTCTCAGCGGTGGCCGCCTGGTTGCAGGTTTTCCAGTGGGGTCTCCGATGGACACGGTGGGCGCCTACAGCACACCCCCGACTCACGTGCGCCCACGTTACTGGGAAGCGCACGACCTGATCACGCAGGCCTGGACGCGAACCGACACACCATTTGCCTTCAACGGAAAATACAACAAGCTGCGCTACGTCAATCCTTGGCCCAAGCCGATCCAGAAGCCCCATCCGCCCATTTGGCTGGCCGGTGGCGGATCCATTGAAACCTGGAAGTACGCGACCGACCACAACTACACCTACAGCTATCTCAGCTTCAGTGGCCACAAGGCCGGCAAGACGCTCATGGACGGGTACTGGCAGCAGGTCGAACGCGCCGGCCTGGACGACAACCCGTTCCGGGCCGGATTCGCGCAAATTGTGGTGGTGGCGGATACGGATGAAGAAGCCGAAAAGCTCTATCTGCCGCACATCAGGAATTTCTATTCGAAGGCGCTGCATGTGCCGCCCCACATGGGTAACCCGCCAGGTTTCATGACCAAGGAGAGCTACGAATTCAATGTGAAGAAAGTGACCCGCCACTCATCGCTGCTCGGCGATCCGACCAAGGCCTCGTGGTCTGACTTCACAGAGAAACACAAGATGGTCATCGGAGGCAGTCCAGAACGGGTCGTAGCGGAACTCAAGGAAGCAGCGCGCAACCTTCGTGTTGGCCACATGATGGTGCTGCTGCAGATTCAGTCCATGGACACCGAGCTCACCAAGCACAACATCCGCATGTACGCGGAAAAGGTTCTCCCTCACCTGCAAGGATTGTGGGAGAAGGAAGGACACAAGGACCATTGGTGGCCCCATGGCGCCACCCGCAATCAGCACATCGGAGGTGCCGTCAAATGATTTCAGCAACGAAAAAGATCGACATGCCGGCACCGCTGAGTGCAAACCCGGTGCTGGTCAAGGGTAGTGGAGCGCCGCTCGTGTACCTTCACGGCGTGCACGGGCAGGAGTGGACCGCCATGCAAGATCATCTTGCTCAGTCGAGCACGGTCTATGCGCCGGCCACCGCTGGCGCCGACGATCCCGCCGAGCTGCGCAACATCGACAACATTCACGAATTGGTGCTGTACTACGACGACCTCTTCGAACGACTGGGCCTGGAGAAGATCGATCTGGTCGGACATTCGTTCGGCGGCATGGTGGCGGCCGAATACGCAGCCACTTATCCTTCCCGTGTGGGCAAATTGGTTCTTATCAACCCGCTGGGCCTGTGGCGGGATGACAAGCCCGTGGGTGACTTCTACCTGGTCAATCCCAACCAGGCGGCGCGTGTGCTGTTGGGTGATCCAGACAGTGAGGACGTCAAGCGCAAGCTCGCGCTACCGGAGGATCCGGACGAACGCATAGCCGAAATGATCCGGCGCTTCACCATCTCGGCCAGCGTCGCGCACTTCGCGTGGCCCATTGCAGAGCGCGGCCTGGTCAAACGGCTGCGCCGCATCCGCGCAGACACCCTGATCCTCTGGGGCGAAAAAGACGCGCTGATGGACAAATCCTACGCCCAAGACTTTGCCGATCAGATCGTCAACTCCCGCATCGAGTTTGTATCGGGTGCCGGCCACACGCCGCATTTCGATCAACCCGATCAGGTTGCCCAAAGCATCCGGAAGTTCGTTGGTCGCTGATAAAGAAGGAGGGGTGCATGTGCACCTGCTACCTCTCAAATCGGCAACCTCACATCCTGGGACATTGAGATGAAACCACACCACACAAAACTCGAGGCGCCGATCCGCATCGTTGCTGTCGGCGGAACCATTCGCCAGGGTTCTTCCACTGAAAAGGCGCTGCGACTTGTGCTGCGTGCGGCGGAGGCGTGCGGCGCGCAAGTGCGCTTGTTTGCCGGCGCCGACCTGGAACTGCCACATTACGCACCCGAACGCCTGGAGCGAAGCGCGGCCGCCACGGCGCTGGTGGAAGCGCTGCGGGCCGCGGACGGTGTCATTCTCGGCTCGCCGGGTTATCACGGTGGCATTTCCGGTCTGGTAAAGAACGCGCTGGATTACACCGAAGACATGTCGAAGGATGTACGGCCGTACCTCGACGGTCGCGCCGTGGCCAGCTTGGCCACGGGCAGCGGCTGGCAAGGTGCCAACACCACCTTGGCCGCGCTGCGACAAGTTGTTCACGCGCTGCGCGGGTGGCCCACGCCGCTGGGGGTGGCGATCAACACCCGAGAGGCCGTGTTTGACGCCGAGGGACGTTGCCTGTTTCCCGAGGTGGAGAAGCAACTCGAGACAATGGGTCGGCAAGTCGTTCAGTTCGCAAGGAATTCCCGAGAAACGGCGACGGATGAAGAACCGGAGCCGTCGGAGATCCGTATTCGACAGAGTTCGCCGCAGGCGGATACGGTTTAGCGCAACCGTCAAGTGTGCGTATCGATATCAACCAACAGGAGACATTCATCATGAAAAGAATCTTGAAGTGGACTCGCGCGATGGCGGGTGTGGCATGCATCGCCTTTTCACAAGTAAGCTATGCGGAAACGTTGAAGATCGCTTTCATTGACCCCTTCAGCGGTCCATACGGTGTCGTCGCGCAGAATGCGCTCCACAGCTTCAGACTGACAGAGGAGATCGCCCGTAAGGAAAGCGGTGGCAATCTTCAAATCGAGTTCGTCACCTTTGACAACAAGATCAGTTCGCAGGAATCGCTGCTGCAATTGAAGAATGCCATTGACCAGGGCTACCGATACGTCATGCAGGGTGTCACCTCCGGCATCACGGCTGCGCTGATCGACGCAGTAGAAAAACACAACCAGCGCAATCCAGGTAAGGAAGTCGTGCTGCTGAACTGGCTGTCCACCGATCCTGATCTTACGAACAAGGGGTGCAGCTTCTGGCATTACCGGTTTTTTGCGCACAGCGACATGTTGACCGAGGGTTTGGCCAGCGCCATGGCAAAGGACAAGGCGATCAAGAAGGTCTTCGTGATCAACGCCTCCACGTCGTCTGGCCGTCAGGTTGCGTCAGGTATCAAAACGGCGCTTCAGAAGCACCGGCCTGACGTGGAAATCGTGGGCGATGACTTCTTTCCAATGGGTCAGGTGAAGGACTTTTCACCCTATGTAGCCAAGATCAAGGCCAGTGGCGCGGACACGGTGTTTAGTGGTCATGGCAGTGTCGAAGCCGGGTTGTTCATGCGCTCCATCAAGGACGCCAGCCTGCCCGTCAACATTTACAGCTTATATGCCAACGGTGCGGGTGCAGCTGCGGCCATCGGTGAAGCCGGTGTAGACAGGCTCAAGCTGATCACTTTCTGGAACCCCAATGCCGACAACTTCGCCGGAGCCAAATACTTCGAAGCCCAGCGCCAGAAGCACGATGATGACTACATCGTCATTATGACCCACTACGTGGTGGCAACGCTCCGGCAGGCGGCGAAGAAGGCAGGTTCAATCGATCCTGTCAAGATCGCGCATGCCATGGAAGGTCTCAAGGTTGACACCCTCGCCGGTTCGATTGAGATTCGAAAGGACGACCATCAAATTCAGATGCCCTTGTACATTGGCACCTGGGCAAAAGCTGATGGGAAAGTGGTTCGCTACGATCAGGAAAAAACGGGCTTTGGCTGGAAGCCGGAAACCAAGATTCCGGCGGAGATGGCCAGTCAGCCAACCACCTGCTCGATGAAGCGCCCTCCGCGCTGAGATTTCATCACCATACGGCAGCACGATGGCCCGCTCTCCTTATGGAGGGCGGGCCATTTCGTTTCTTCGATACCTCCTGGAAACAACTTATCCGACGACTTGAATCAGCACATCGGCCGACGCCTGAGTAAGGCACTGCAGCATCAGAGTAGACTGGCTCGCCTGCACTAATCGAAAACCTTCAGATCATGGAAGAAGCTTTTTTTCAGACCGTACCGCGGGTCACTGCCCGAGACAAGTTGATCAGTACCGCCATGCGGTTCTTTGGTGAACGGGGCACCTCGGTGCCAATGGTCGAGATTGCGGTGGCCGCGGGCAACCGCAACAAATCGGCCGTCGCCTACCACTTTGAGAATAAAGAGGGTCTCATAGAAGCGGTGTACGCCGAGATCCTGAACTACCTTGAGCCCCGCTTCAATGTGCTGCTGGATGATCTTGAGGCGTCCCCAAATCCGCCTCGCCTCTACGAAATTGTGCTCGCGCTTAGTGCGCCGTTCTTTGCCTTATATGCGTCCCATCCCAATGGAGACGCCGCACTTAAGGCGCTCGCAAGAATAGGTCACGACAGTCCTCCCGGTAAGGGAAGCATGTATACGGGGTTTCTCGCCGATGTCTTCTTCCGTTTCGAAGAGCTGATCTCCAAGGCAGTACCCAAAAAATCCTTGGGTCAGTTGAAGTTCCATTTGGCCCACTACTTGATGGCAACAGTCAATGGATTGTCCGTGACGGATCGTTGGCAGGAGATGGACTTCCGGGCGGACCCAGACTCGATGTTCGAGTTGCTGCTGTCCTACACGGACTATGTCGCAGGCGGTATCTCTGGTTCAGAATTCACGCGGCCCAAAATCGACATCAGGTATTGGCGCACGGCCATTCAGCAATAGTGAAGCGCTGAAGTTGGGCATCGAGTAACGCGCTAAGCCCGCAGGCCAGATGCAAGGCGCAAGTATTGCCTTGTGACTGCGCTGCGCGCGGGCGCGTCTCCCTTGTCCCCATCGCCCCATGTGCCGTTTGGCAAACCAGCAGGTCCACTGCGCGCTGCGCTTGCCAATCTAAAGGGCGTTGGTTGAGTGGGGCTGGCTTGCTGTTCCCTTCATCCTTGCACTCCGTTCTCGCCGTCAAGGTCTGCGCGTGCTGCGCACGCTGGCGGCCCTCTGGCCGTCTTCGAACCTGTGACAGCTTCGCTGCGGCGTGCGGTTCCGGTCCCGGGCAATCCCACCCGATGACTGGAGTTCTCCATGTTGCACGATCTGTTTTCTTCCATCGATTCCCTCGCGGCTGTCGCCTCTGCGGCTCCCTCGCTGCTCGTTCGTGACATGACTGGCGGACACCGTCCTGCGTATCCCGAGGAGGTGTTGCAGGCTCCGCAGGGGGTGCTGGCAGGCCAGGTGCGAAGAACCGATGTGATGTCGTCGCCGAGCGTGGTCAAGGAGTTCCTGCGGGCTCGACTGGGGAACCTGCCGCATGAGGTCTTTGCGGTGGTGCACTTGGATTCACAGAACCGGGTGCTCGACTAGGTGGAGATGTTCAGAGGCACGGTGTCCCAGACGTCGGTGTACCCGCGTGAGGTGGTCAAGGACGCGCTGAACTGGAATTCGTGTTCGTTGCTGTTGGTGCACAACCATCCCAGTGGATCGCCGCATCCCTCGCGCTCCGATGAGCTCCTGACGATAAGCCCTCTCGACAGAGAAGACCAGCCCTAGACGACGCCTTAATCCATAGCGAACTAGGTTATAGTGCACTACATTCTATGAGCACGGGGAGGTAAAGGATCGATGGCGACGAAGGGTTCTACGCAGGAAGTGGGTACGCAGTTGTCTTTTGCGATTTACGGTGCGGCCAACCGCGTCGCGCGCTTGCACAAGCCTTTCCTGGAGCCCCTTGGACTGACGTTTCCCCAGTATCTTGTGATGCTGGCGCTGTTCAGCCGCATGCCACAAAGCGTGGGCGAGCTAGGGCAGAGCCTTGATATGGATACCGGCACGATTACTCCTCTTCTCAAACGCATGGAAGCTTCAGGCGTTCTAACGCGTAGGCGCGATCCGGACGATGAGCGCCGCGTGCTGGTCGCCCTTACCGAGCAGGGCACGGCCAAGCGCGATGCCGTTTGGGCAATCACGGACAAGATCGAAGCTGCATGCCAGCTCGACGACAAGGGCCTGATCGATCTTCGCGACAAGCTGCTGAACTTCGCCTACCCACGCAAAACTTAGGGGATCTCCTTGATGCACATTGCTAACCAAATATCTAGCTCACTTGATTCTAGAGTGCAAGAAGTCCGCCCATCTGTTGACGGACGCCCGGCCCAGACGCCGCCGTACGGTGTGCCAGGGCCAGTCGTCCAAACCTTTCAAGACGTCTTGCACGAACGCCGCTCGATTCGCAGCTTTCTTTCTGACCCTGTGTCCGACGCGTTGATCCGGGCAATCGTTGAAGACGCCCAGCGTTCACCATCAAACTGCAATACCCAGCCTTGGCAAGTGCATATCGTGTCGGGCGCCAAGCGAGACGTGCTCAGCAGAGCCCTGCTGGCGGACGAAGAGGCGGGTCGAATGAGCCCTGACTTCAGCTTCGCCGTGAACGATTTTGGCGGCATCTACAGAGCGCGGGCCCAGGCACAAGGGGCTGCTTACCACCAAGCCATCGGCGTAGCGCGCGAAGCGACGGAAGACCGCCGCACGGCGGCCCGCGCGAACCTCGAGTTCTTTGGTGCGCCTCATGTCGCTCTGCTCTTCATGCCCAGCGTGGGCGACAACGTGCGCGTAGCCGGCGATATCGGCATGTACGCCCAAACGTTTCTTCTCTCACTCACAGCCCACGGGCTCGGTGGGATTCCACAGACGATGCTCGGTTTCTACGCAGACACCGTTCGGCAAGTGCTGGGCATCGAGCCATCTCTGAAGATGCTGTTCGGCATCTCCTTTGGTGCTCCAAACGCGACCTCTCCAGCAAACAGCTACCGAATCGAGAAGGCGCCATTTCAAGAAAGCGTCGCCTTCCATCGCTGATCGACTACTAGCCAGGGTGGCACGCAAAGTTTCTTCCAACCGCGCTGCGCGCGACAGATAAGAGGACCTCAACATGCAGATTGGCATTCTGGGAGCAGGAAACATCGGAACGACACTCGCGCGCAAACTTGCCGCTGCCGGGCATCAGGTGCGTGTCGCGAACTCTCGCGGGCCCGAAACGATCTCTGCTGAAGCACTGGAAACTGGGGCGCGAGCAGCGACTGCTCAGGACGCGCTGAGGGACGTCGATGTGGTGATTCTGTCGATGCCCCTAGGTGCCTTGAAGGGTGCAAGACTGCTGCTTGCTTCGCTGCCTGAAAGCGTTGTGGTGATCGATACCTCGAACTACTTCCCGCAGCGCGACGGTGAGGTTCCCGAAATCGAGGCAGGCCGAGTCGAGAGCGAATGGGTTCAGGACGTCCTGGGACGCCCCATCGTCAAGGCCTGGAACGCGATTGGTACGACCCCGTTCGCCGAGAACGGCCGCCACAGCGAGCATCCAGACAGGGTGGCCATCCCCATAGCGAGTGACCGGGTTCGGGATTGCGATGTCACCATGACCCTGATGGACGACACCGGTTTTGATGGTTTCAACGCCGGGCCGCTCGCGCACTCCTGGAGGCAGCAGCCCGGTTCCCCGGTCTACTGCACCAATCTGAGCTACGCAGACATGGCGCCAGCGCTTGCAGCCGCGGAACAGTCCCGCTTGCCCGCGCGACGAGACCTCTCAGTCGCCATTTTTGCCGAGCGGTTCGGCGCGGGCATCAATCCCGACGCGGACACGCTCATTCGAGTCAGCCGGGCGCTCCAGATGTAGGACGCGGTTCAAGCGGTCTTCTACAACGTTACCGCCGTGAAAATTTACTTGCTCAACAGAAGGTGAAACAGATGATGAAGATAGGAATTCTTGGGACTGGGTTCATGGGAAAGCACTTGGCGCGAAAGCTTGCCGATGCGGGACACCGTGTGCAGGCGGCTAATTCACGCGGTCCAGAGACGGTACCGCCGGAAGCCCTGGAGACGGGCGCACAGGCGGCGACGGCCGCAGACGCCGTGCTCGGCGCGGACGTGGTGATCATGGCAATGCCCCATCCTGGATTCGAGTCGATCAGGTCGCTGATTTCTGCACTGCCCGAGCAGACTGTGGTGATCGACATCTCCAACTACTTTCCCGGCCGTGACCCGATCAATCCGGAAATCGAAGCGGGCAAGGTTGAAAGCGAGTGGGTTCGCGACTACTTTGGCCGACCGATCGCGAAGACTTGGAACTCGATAGGAATGCAGTCCTTCGCGACGAAGGGACTGCCTGAAGGGCAGCAAGGTCGTATCGGCCTTCCGGTGGCGGGGGACCGTGACCGTGACCGCTCAGTCGCCATCGCGCTGGTGAACGACACCGGTTTCGATGGGTTCGACGCGGGTCCTTTGAGCGACTCCTGGCGTCAGCAGCCCGGTTCACCTGTTTACATCACAGATCTGACGCGTGATGAGTTGGGCGCGGCCTTGGCGAGCGCAGAGCGCGAACGCCTGCCGAAGCGCCGCGATCTTTCAGCGCAGGTGTTTGCCGAACGGGTTGGCGAGCGAGCCTCACCGGAGGCAGAGGTTGTCGTACGGATCGCCCGTGCGCTCTTCATGTAAGAGTTCCGCCGGTGATCACATCGCACCGTCCCTCCTGCGCGACTACACGTCCCACGGATATGCGTCGGTGCGTTCCACACATCCAACGAAAAATGCAAAGGAAATTGATATGAAAGCTTGGCGCGCCGAGGCTTTTGGCAAGCCCAAAGATGTTTTGAAATTGGTCGACGTCGAAATGCCGGTTCCGGGGCAAGGTGAAGCTCTTGTGCGGGTTTTGGCGACCAACATCGGTTTGCCGGACCTCATGATGCTGGAGGGTCGATACTTCCTCACCCCCAAACCTCCGGTGACGCCTGGCCAGGAAATGGTAGGCATCGTCGAGGCGGCCGGGCCGGGCTATCCGTTCGCGGTCGGAACCCGAG
>VFQP010000406.1_pt1 | contig 89804 bp, 101 predicted proteins | sample 3512351 | NCBI WGS metagenome assembly VFQP01 (sample SAMN10412372, study PRJNA504923) | tailings metagenome | isolation source: Relicate 1 Philex TSF1 revegetated site | place: Philippines: Tuba, Benguet | collected 2017-08-29
CCACGTGACCATCAAAAAATAGCCACGAGGGTTACTCATGTGCGACGGCGATGATAAGGATGTCGGTGGCCGTCATCATCATTCTCTCTCCCATCACCCTCTTCTTCATCGCATCGATCTTCCACTGAACCTCCTTGATGGTAACGCTGCCGTCGTCTGTCTTCATCCCCATTATCACATCCCTGACGATGATGCACGTGCTCAATGTCAGCGCATCGACCACATTGACCGTGACTTCCTTATCGCCCTCTTCGGAGGTTATCCGCCATGGTCTTGCGAGGAAGGCAGCGTCGATTGTTACGGAATGCCTTACAAGATGTTTCAGAAGTCCCTCAACGATCGATCCGCCGCGGGTGAGGATATATAGGGGCCCACAGAATAACCATGCGGCCGTTGATTCATTGACGTCTATGTCATCTACCATGAGGTTCATCGCGGCGATGACACGAGGATGATGGTATTGAGATGGAGGGATATAGTGATCAATCAGACGACTGCTACCATACATGATGATGTAGCCAATGAAGACACGGACGCAATACCCATTGTTATCCACAGTGTAACGCGTGCAATCATTGAAGTCACCCCATACAAGTCTGCTGGGGACAAACTCGATGATGACATCTTTATTGCTGTGATAGAATGGATTAGCCAACAGATCGAAAGTCATGTACTGCATGACGCAGTACCCATACCTATCAATCAATGCGTTCGTTAGGCGGGCATCGTTGAGTATCATCGCAACAACGCCATACTGATCGCGATATCCATCATCGCTGAAGACCATCGGCGTCGTCACATCGATCATTCTGAGTATGATATCAACGTCGGCGTACTTACTAAAGATTGCCTTGATGAATATGACGGCCTTTTCATGAGATGCTATCATCTTCAAGAGGTCAGCATCGATGATGAACGGATATACATGGGTGTAGATAGGGTCCATCAATCGAGCCATACCCACATCATCGCTGGTGGCTACAAGATGCTTGAGGATTCGTCTGATTGTCGCGGCATGACCTATCACGGCCCTTTGACGGTCATTAATCTTCACATATCCCTTGTCGAGGATGTCATGATATACGGTGGCAACCTCTTGTGAGTTCATGAAGTCTATATCTACGTCCATTTTTTTTGTTCCCTACATGGCCATCAAAAAATAGCCAGCGTGGCGGCCTACTCATCGATGCATGTAATCGCGACATCGGCGAAGGACACGTGGCAACTCACATTCTTCATCATATCGTCGATGATGCGTTGAACGTCATGAACCTCGATGCGCCCATCCTCGTCGGTGGGTGCCATCATCAGTGCTTTCCTTACCACCTTACATGTCGCATGCCCCATGACATGATCACGAGCAACACGACAGCTATCGCGAGGGCCGCTATGTGTATCGTGCGGGCCCGAAGGGTTATCCTGTCGAGGGCAGCTGATCATGATGCCGTCGGCGAAGTGCGTATGCTCTGCCAATATCTGTATGATTGCCGCGTCGAGAATTATACCGCGCGTGTGAAGATACATGCAGCTAGCCAACACAGCCATCTTCTTAGCCTCCTTCGATGGTACAATCGAACATGTCACAGTCTTTCTCACCAACTTATCCATTCCAGCTGTGTAGTAATCGATCAACTGCCGATCGCCATGGATGATGACCTTTGTCATGAAGGTTTGTGCAGCATACATATACTTACCATCGCACGCTTTGAGAGACTCGCGGGTAGCGTGCGACATGATAAAATCATTGCCGAGGCCGAATATTTTCATGGACAACGTCGTGGACATAAATACTACGGTAAATCCAGGAGATTTCTGTTCGACCTTCTCGATGTAGGCTCTATTTCTGACGATTATCGCAGTGAGGAACGTAAGATTTCTGAGGCAAGCGGTTCTGTCGGCCGGCAGAGATATATCCTCACTATTGCCGCGGATGATCGCGATGACAGTGGGGATATGCTCACTCCCGAGTACAATGAACATCGCCTGGACGAAATCCACAGCAGATGGGCCGTCGACTATCATCTTCATGAGGTCAGCATCGAGGACATACATGTATGCATAGTATTCTGTGCGGCCCATCAGCCTGCTGAAGGACACCAGATCATTGTTGGCAATCATCTCTCTGGCTGCCGCTTTGACAATCTCCGCATTGGCCACGATGTGCTTCTGGCGGAAATCATAGTCTATGGTCTTGTCGTAGATGATACTCATAGTGTCCATTTTTTTTGGTCAAGGCGGTGGCTGTCAAAAAATACTCAATGTTCCTGACAGATGATGATGGTGTCGCCGGGGAATGATGAGGCGATCCTCGTGACGATCTTCATGTACTCGCGCTGAGCGTCGGGAAGAAGCACGTATCCATCATCGTTGACATGGCATGCTCTCACTGCCGCCATGATATTCTTTGATGGTGTAGCGGTGACACGTCCATCGGCCCTAAACTTACGCTTTTCTCCCTGTGCACCAGATATGATGATCATGTCCATGAACCGTTTATCGATGATATACTTATCGTCACGGCCGATGTGATAACCGCGAGCATACAGGTAATGAATATGTCGCCACATGTTCATATCAGTACGGCGTTTCAGTGCAATCCCAACGACACGTTTAAGGCTAGCCGGCGCATCGATGATATATAGGCGGATGAGGCGGTCACTGCCATAACGGATGACATTGAGGATGAATGCATCACTCTTCTCTTTCCATGCACCCGACGATGCCATCTTCAGTATCATGGCACATGTAACATGCGTCATGATCATCTTTTCATCGATGAGCGACCAATCGGCTGTCATCCTATCAACGATGTAATCGACGACGCGAAAACTCATGTCAGCATCTATGCACATGTGTATATAGGTGCTATCGCGGATGGTAAGCGCGAATGGGATGGCATTCACCATATCACCCCAACGATATCCACCGAGCATGTCCGCGAGCTTTTCATAGTCCTTCGACATGATAGCGCTGACCGCCTTGTTGTCGATGAACAGAATGGCGAAAGTTGCTATCTTCTCTGGAGTAGCATCAACGATGCGGATGGTGTTAGTGAACCATGTAGCAGGCAACATCTTTACCCATGCTTCGGCGCGGGTGGCATCGGCATTGTCGACTATCCAGTTCAGGACAGTAGCGATATATGCTTCGTGTTCTCTGATGTACTTGCTACGAGCACCATGCGCTCTCGCGAGGTAATTATAGACGTCATCGACAATAGAAGCTAGAGGTGATGTGGATGATGTGGATGGGGCTATGTCAGGTATCATCGTTGTTTTTTTTTTCGCTGCCATCGCGATAGTCAAAAAATAGCCACCTACTCGTCTTCGTGAGCGATAAGAACATCGCCGGGGAAGGATGAGGCTATCCTCGTGACGATCTTCATGTACTCGCGCTGAGCGTCGGGGAGGAGCACGTATCCACGGATGTCCGCCTTACATGCCCTCACTGCCGCCATGACATTCTTTGATGGTGTAGCGGCGACACGTCCATCGGCCTTGAACTTACGTTTATCGCCAGCGGCGCCCGACATAATTATCGTGTCTATGAACCTACTATCGATAGAGCATCTATCGTCGTAACCGATGCGGAAGCCACGAGAATACAGGTAATGAATATGGCGCCACATAGTCTTACCCTTACGGCGGTTCAGTGTGACGCCGACCGCGTCTTGCATGCTAACTGGCGCATCGATGATATAATGGCGGATGAGGCGATCACTGCCATAACGGATGACCTTGAGGATGAACGCATCACCTTCCTTGGTCCATCCGGAGCACATGATTGTATCTTTTGCCATGGTGCATGTCACGCTCCCCATAATCGTCTCTTCGTCTATGAGTGACCAATCTTTCGTCATCCTCTTGGCAATGTCAGCGATAACGCGAACACTCATGGCATTATCGATGCATATGCGCATATGCGTAAGATCACGAAGGGTCAACGCGAATGGGATGGCATTGGCCACGTCGCCCCGATTGCGCCCCTTTGCCATATCTTCGATGCTCTTGTAGTCTCCGGCGATGGCCGCACTGACCGCTTTGTTGTCGGGAAACAACATGGCGAGGACTGCCACCTTCTCGGGCGTTGGTTCGGCGATACGTATGACGTTGTTTACCCATGTATGCGGCACGATTGCCAGCCATTTTTTAGCACGGTCGACATCGGCGGTGTTGACGATCCAGTTAAAGACGGTCGCGAGATATGACTTGTTTCTGCTAAGGTACCAAGTCATACCACGCTCCATCCCCGTGAGGATACGGTAGACGTCATCGACGGTCGAAGCTAGTGGTGGGTAATTGATGGTCGTGGATGGTATGTAAGTCATTGTCATCGTCATCATCGTTGTTTTTTTTGCTGCCACCCCGACAGTCAAAAAATATGCGGCGGCCTACTCATCACCATGGACGATGATAGCAACATCGATAAACGCCTCGCGGTCAACGACGCACGCGCTCATCGCATATGCCCTATGAACATCACTCATGGCGACCATCATCCCAAGAAGCGTTGGACATGTAGCGATCGCCGCGACCATCCTCTTATTCCTTCCGACTACACCAACGAGCCACTCTCTATCCACCCTCACATCAACGTGCTTCATTCCTGCATGAGTGATGGCAACACACATCTGACCACCGCGCGCGATCGCCTTCAGTATCATCTCGTCGATGGGTAGCCCAATGGACAAGAGATAGAGAGAGCCTTTCCACGTCTCGGCGTTACTGTAACATGCAAGCGAATGCAAGATGATTCTTCGCAACCTCGCTGATGGCCTTCGCCACTTCAGGCAATGGTCGATAACACGGCTACTGCACTTCTCGATGATCGCAACGATGAACGTGCATATCCGCCTGTAGTCGGATGACCACTCATTGCTGTCTGGGTGATCGATACGATATCTCGACACACATGTCATGATTGTCGCATCATCCGGTGGGGTGGACCAGTTGGCGATGGCGATCGCCAACATATCCATCACCCTGTAAACACCATGAACACTTAAGGCAGCTAGTGCCCTGTGATCTCTGTAGGCCAGGGCGATGTTGATGGCGGTCGTCGGTGTTCCATGAAGCTTCGATAGTTGATCAGAGAGACCCTCATAATCCCCCTCGAGGACGGCGCGTGAGGTTGGGTAATCATTACAGAACGTTGGCACCGAATTCACCTCGTCGGCTGTAAGCACCTCTGCGATGATGCACCATGGGATCAGCGCGAACCATGATTCAGCTCTCTTAGCATCGCCGACTGCGATGGTCCATTTCATGATGCTGGTGACCGTCGAGATATTATCGATGATATACCTGCTATCGATACCGGACACTATGATGCGCTCGTACATTTCATCGGCGAGGGTTGCTGACATATTTTTTTCGTTGGCCATCGCTTGTCAAAAAATATGCGGTGATCTACTCATCGTCGCATATCATCGAGACATCGCGAGGATAACCTCTACCAACTCCCATTCCCGTCATCGCATATGCTCTATGAACGTCGTTGATGGCTACATTTCCGACAATGTTTGGAGTACACGCATTGATCGCCTCGATCACTCTCCCGTTCCTTGGCAACTTCGCGGCGGCATTGAGCAATCCACTCTTGTCATGGTAGGTGTTAACATGCGCTGTTCCACTATGTGTCAAGACGATGGCAAGATAGCCACCATCGATCATCTGTATCATCGTTCCCGCGTCGACTGGTAGTCCGATGGATAGGAGATAGGTGGCGCTCTTCCAGGTAACGCCGCTGCCATACTTGTTGATCCAGTCAACGATCCTCTTCCTGAGCGTTAGTTCCTTCCCAACATTTATCCTTCTACCTCGCGGCGGAAGTAGGCAGTGGTTAATGATGCGGCTGCTGCAATTCTCGATGGTGCTGATGACGAACCTCCCGGCATCCTCGTATCTGGCATAACCATTATCCATCTCGCCATCGGCGAACATGTCGTAGTTAACGCAAGCCATGATTGTCTCGTCGTTTGGTGGGATAATCCAGAATCTCGCAGCCATGGAGATGTATCTGAGATACCAATACTTACTGATATCCGTGGGAGCAGTAACGATGATAGCTAAGGCCTTCCTGTCGCGATATGCAAGAGCAAAGTTGAGTGAATCGGAGCTGGGCTCGATGCAATTGTCGATGGATATATTGGTGAGAATGTCATACCTACCATCAATGATTGCGCGAATAAACTTGTCTCCACGACAGAGGGCATCAATAGCGGCACTTGATGTTCCTTCGTCGCGAAGAGTTGACATCGGCAACGTCGCTGCAATGATGTCATATGGGAGGAGTTTGAACCATTGTCGGCAGCGAGCGCCATCCATACGAGCAATCAGCCACTTCATGACAAAGGCGATAGACGATATGTTCTCGATGAGGTAGGCATTCCTTTGACGACTCTCATCCATCTTCATGATGAACGCGTGCGTCATGTCGATGACGAATGGGACTAGATCGGCTGGGACTGAGCTGAAGAGTGAGTGAGGTACTTCCATCGTTTTTTTTTCATCGGCCACGTCGTCGTCAAAAAATACACGATATCATCTCTACGCAGATGTGATGATGATAACATCACCATCGTCGCTCTCGACTAGGTCTCCATATCTGTCGGGGATGCTCCCCCTGTGCAGTTCTTCATGCACGGCACCAATGGTCACGTTACCTTCCTCATCCTCGGGAATATCTGCGATGATCGCCTGGATCCTCGCAGGGCATATGCGATCGTCCACGCTAAGGATGTATGACTTACTGAACCTATACCCCATCATGTGGCCGCCAATGACGAGAAGGTCAAGGTGGCCATCGTCGATGATCCTCTCTGTCACCATACTCCCCACGTTATACCCACGAATTGCAAGGTGTAGACAACCACGCGATAGCCACTCAGCGCAGTACACTTCAACCATGATGTCCACTAGGCGCTGTAACCGTTGATGTTCATCCGGATCCTTCATGAAGTGGTCAAGCAGAAGTATGCTGCGATAGATGACGATCGATGCGATGAAACTCATACTTGCGTGGTCATATACCAATGGATCTGCGAGGATCTCTCGCGATGTACAGGCCATGATGAAGCTGTTCGATAGGCGGCGATGGCTATACCAACCAGCATAGGGACCGAGGGTAACATTTATCTCTTTCGCGATGACGTCGTGTATTTTATCGGCGAACCTCCCGCTATCTCTGCAGATCATCAATGCATACTCATCCCTGAATGACACGGCTGCCTCGACGATGTGCGTGGGATCCGTCAACTCATCTATGAGTACCTTCATGTGGCCATAACGGCCTGCGAGCATTTCGCGGGTGATACGATCATTACCGTATAACTCGCCTATGATGAACGGATCGGTCGCGGCGTTGCGGTCAAGGATGGCGCCATGAAGTGAACGAGGCACTATCGATAGCCATGCGGTCAACCGGCCCTTATCGCCAACACGTATGAGATGCTTGATGATGAAGGCGAATGTCGTTGCGTTCTTCGAGATGTACCACCCCGCGTTATCGTTACTTTTTCCGGAGATGTAGTTGTACGCGGCATCGATGAGTATAGGCAGCATCCCTTCTGGCGCGTCGGCGATGATTGGTGTCATGTCCATTTTTTGCGGCAGTGGTCGCTGTCAAAAAATACACGAGACACCGTGCAATCCCGAAGGGATACCCCGTCGAACGAGTGAGATACCCCCGTCGAACGAGTGAGATACCCCGTCGAACGAGTGAGATACCCCGTCGAACGAGTGAGATATCCTCTTAGTCTCTGATGGTCCTTATCACTACATCAGACAGGCCAAGGCAGCGACGAATACGTGTGCGTTTGTAGGCGACATGGATATCATAGATGGACACTGTGCTGTCCTTGTGCACCTCTACCTTCTCGATCGCCTTCATCAATCGCCTCGTCGAATTCTTTTGCATCATCTTCTTCAAGTGGACCAAGCGTGCCCTATACTTTGGCGCATGCCTCGTTGTCGCGAGGATGTCGCCGTAGCCATTGCTGACTATCATCGCGTTGACATCGTCCGTCATCGAATACCCGCGCTGGGTGAGGTAGAGGCAACCACTCCATGTCTCGTAGGGTGGATTTTTTGGCTTGCTTATGATCCGGCTGATGATTGCCTGCATCTCCTTCCTGTCTGTCGATGATGCTACGAAGTGGTCAAGGAGAACGCCACTGCCCTTCTTCAGGAGAAACGCGACGAACTTGCGGCGCCGGGAATACTTGTCCGTGGTGTCAACGAGCCATGCTGGGTCAATGGCCGCGATGATGACCTCGTCGGCAAGATCTCTAATGCCTCGACTGAATGAGGTACCTCTACAATCTCTGATCTCTTCCAGGACGGTCTTCATTAGGTCGAATCGATACTTGTCGCTGTCTCTACATATCTTCAGTACCTCGATGTCGCGGTATGTAAACGCGATGTCGACGACACCACTCGAAGGCAATATGTTGATCAACACTCTGAGTTTCTCATAGTCACCCTCGAGGGTTGCCTTGATGATTGAGCCACCGCATCCGAACAATGCTTCTCGCGCCAATGACGAGGATGCTGCGAACTCCCTGTCGATTACGAAGCTGAGAACGCTTTTTGGTATCACGCGTGCCCAAGATTCAAGGCGGCTCACGTCCTCGGTGTCGATGAGATATCTGATGATGAAGGCAATCGTCGCGGCGTTCTTGATGATGTACTCCTTTGATGAATACTTAGCGTCTTCGATGTGCTTGAGAGCGACGTCGATGATGATAGGGATGAGCGGCGATGGGATAGCGGCGGAAGAGATCATCGTGTCCATTTTTTGGCCAATGCACCTCGCTGTCAAAAAAACTACTCCATAGACAGAATGAGCACATCGGCGATCGCATCGCATCTCTCAATGTCAGGGCGGCATAGAGTATCGTGGATCTTACCCAACGTTGTAGTTCCATGATCGTTGACAGGTGCCTTCATGATCGCATCCCTGATCCTCTTTGATGTCATTCTTTTATCCTCAAGCATGTGCTTCTTTGTGATCAATCTACGCTTGGTAGATTTCCACTCTTCCTCGTGAAGGTACATAGTGGCGTTCTTGTTGATTATGAGGATGTCTGTATGTCCCCTTCTCTCGATTTCTGCGAGCGCCATGCAGTCGACGATGTAGCCCCTCGTGGTGATATATAGGCAACCTAACCAAATATCATCCCATTGATACGCCTTGGTCGCCTTATCCACGATTGGTTGCAGGGTGGCACGATAGGGCATCATATAATGATCGATGAGAGCGCCGCTGTAATACCTGATGAGGGCACCAACGAACGCCGCGGCGGTTTCTGTGTGTACGACATGCAGACTTTCTGGCGTCACGGCAGCCTTAATGACATCCTCAGTAATAGGAACCCATCTATTATTCATGGCCCTCGTAGCTTCAGTGATGAGCGCGATCTTCCATCTTCCACTATCACGGCAATATGTTAGTGCTGTCACATCTCTGAAGGACATGGAGGCCTCAATGATGTGCATCGATGAAACAGTTTTATCCATGACATCCTCCCTGCGAATATTGCCGGCAATCATCGATGTGATAAGGGTATCACGAGTACCATACATCTTATCGATCATGTACTTACCTATGTCACCGCGGATATCATCTCTGTTGATTACCACACCACGAAGGTGGCTAGGCACTAACAGCAGCCAGCTGCGAATGCGATCCTTATCGCGTGCATCAATCAGATACTTCATGATGAAGGCAATCGTCGCGGCATTCTGGCTAATGTAGTCGGCGATACCTGTGTTACCACTGATGTTGATTATATACGTGCGGGCCATGTCGATGACTACTGGCATCATCTCTCTCGGCATCATGGTGATGAAAGGAGTCGAGTTCATGTCCATTTTTTTTGGTCAATGCACCTCATCGTCAAAAAATCATGGTACGGTGACTATGAACACATCATGAAGAATGCTGCGATGCCCGTGAGGCACTGGCATTCTCACCTGCCGATACATCTTGTGGACATCATAGACACACACATCGTCATCGCCACAAGCTACTGGAGTCATCGCAATGGCCATGCTGAGGTATGAACCATTCCTTGCGATCACATGTCTCTTTTTTATCACCCCAGCCGTCAAGGCTATTCCTCGGTGGATGAGAAAGCGATCGCTCCAGCCACGTTCATGGAGCTGTTTCATCATGCTTATGTGGATCGGGAAGCCACGAGAAAGTATGAACATGGCAGCGCGGTCTAGGTTGGTGTAATTACTCCATGTGACGTCCGTTGCCGCAATGGTGATTGTGTGAACGCCAGTAGGAACATCCTTCTCCGTCGCATCCATCACAGCCGATATCGGTAGGTAATGATCAATCATCGCGGTGTCATAGAGAGTGATGACGTACCTGATGAATGTTTTGACGATGTTGAAGTCATCATTGGATGTGTCGGCATTGACATGGATCATCTCTGGAGTCATGGCCGCGTGGATCATCGCTGGTGTGGGAGGTGCAACTACCACTTTTTTGTATCGCGCGGAGATCACATCAGCCATCTTACTGACCATAAATTCCGCGGCCGCGTAGTTATAACGACAGAGACCGATCACGTTCACGTAACCGTACTCATATGCGGCTGCGAGTAGACCATCAAGGCCGCCTGATCCACTTGTGATATACCTCTCGACGTCTGTGTATTTCTTCGCAAACATGTCGCTGATTGCTGTCCTCTCGGCCTGGGTCGTGCCATGATACATAGCAGCGATGATATCATCCTTGCCGATGACATCATGACTGTCAACGAATGTCGAGTATGCATCATTGCCTATCATCTCCATCCATGAATGCATTCTCCATCTATCGTTCGCGGCGATCAACCACTCGAGAATGGCGCGGATGGACTGTATGTTCATGAAGAGGTACACCCTCTGGGTGCCGACATGCCTTGAAGGATGGATTGCTATGTCCTTGATGTTCGCGTAGATCACGTCGATGATGAGCGGTGTGATAGCTGGCGGTGCCGAAGAGATAGAGATGCCGTCCATGTGTACTTTTTTTGGGAGCCGCCATCGTTGTCAAAAAATATCGCTGTCATGTTGGTAAGGTTATCCTATCGGCCTAAAGGGTTATCCCAACGAGCAAGCTATCCCGAAACAACGATTAGAACATCGCTGAATACACCGCGGTGTTCCTTTGGCACTGGCATTCTCAGACGACAATGCATCTCGTGAACCTTACTGACATGCACGTATCCGTCCTTAGTGGCTGTCACACATTCTATCGCCTTGTAGACGTCAGAGCACCTCCTGATCCCCGTTAACGCGGACTGCTTATGCATCATCCCATATGTCGAACGAGTTCCACGAAGGATGACGACACACTCAACGTGACCATTATCGCATAAACACCGAACCATATGCCGACTGATAGGGTAGCCACGAGAAAGTACATACACGGCGCCCCATATGAGGCCAGGTATATCTATCCATGTAATATCGGTCGCCGTTGTGGTTATCGTGAATAGGTTAGGAGGTGTTGATGGCGATGCAGGTGGTATGTAATGATCGATCATTGCTGCATCATATCGAGAGATGATGTTGGCGATGAACTCGTAGACGACACAGCACACATCGCTTGTCGTGCCATCGATGAATGGAATCATCTCTGGTGTCACGGCCGCGTGGATCATCTCTGGCGATGGTAGGTTATCCTGTCGGCCCGAAGGGTTATCCTCCTTCATCCGCCTGTTCAGGAATCCCGCGGTCTCGTAGTTCACCTCTCTATCCGTTCTTGTCAGTCGACAGAGACCAAAGCCACGAACATCGCCGTAGTAGTATGCGGCAGACATGAGTGCGTGGAGGCCTCCGTCGCCGCGACGCACGTAATCTTCGACCTCATCATACTTCCCGGAGAACAGGCTGTTTATCGCGAATCTCTCGGCCCTGTATGCGCTTGGATACATGGATGCAATGATGCGGTCACGGCCAGCGACCATCCCCTTGTCGATGAATGACGGATAGTATCTATAGCCCATCATCTTCATCCAGTCAGCTGAGCGTTCTCTGTCGTCTTTGGCGATGAACCATTCGATGATGGCCCTGATGATCGGCGCATTCGTAAGAAGGTATGGTAGACGGCCACCCTTCATGGCTTTGATGTTCGCGTATGTTGTGTCGATGAATGACGCGGTGATGTTGTGTGTGTCCATGTTTTTTTTGCGTTGGTGAGTGCATCAAAAAATATGGGAACCACCCCGACTTGCTAGTCACCGCCGTCAGCGATGATAACCACATCGGATAAGGAGTCTCCCACCTTAGGTATCGGCATAGCCCTTCTCTTCACCATCTCCTGGAGATCGTAGACAGAGACGAGGCCGTCCTTACTCGCCATTCCTGACAGACACTCCTGTGACCATAACCTTGTCGGCGCCATGTACTTCAACGGCACCCCTTTAATCCCAGCCGGCAATATCGGCAAGGTGACGACGGCGCTCGCCCATTCAGCCTCTCTCATTATCGCCACCATCGAGTCGCCATCGACGGCAACGCCGGCTCTGATGAACGTGAGGATGCCCATAAGTAGACGCGATCGATACTTGCCCCTGCCCCTGCTCATAGTTATGTGTATCCAGTCATGCACGTTCGTCTTTGTCGGCTGATATGTCCTGAGCAGCTCCTCCTTACCCACGACTGCCAACGCCATGGTAAGATGAACTGCATCAATCCCATAGCTAGCAAGCGCCTTGCCGATCGTCTGGTGAGTACTGGAGTCCTTGCCGTAATAGTCTCCACTACCTGTCCGATCCACATAGAAGCACTTATCGATCAGCTCATCATCGGGTGGTACATGCGCGTCGATGATCATGTCGGCTATGGGGCATATGTAAGCATCGTGGTGGCCACATGAACGAATGTCATTGATCATCCTGTCTCGATGATATGTGGCCGCGACGGTCATCATCAGGGGAACATACAGACGCCCACGGTGGGATTCGTATGACGTCAGAAAACCAACAGTCCGCGAGTCTCCATTGATTACAGCGAGGACTGCTCTTCTCTCTACTTCGTTCATGAATCCTCCTTGGAGTGTTGAGGCATACATCGCCGCGATGTACCAGTGTGCATTAGGGCTCTTGGCGATGATGTCGATGAGTCTTACGTTATCTCGGCAAGGGACGCGGCGATTGAAGATCATGCCATACATGTTTGGGGTTATTACGCTAGGCACCAAAGCCTTGAAGCGATCGATGTCATCAGCAATGATGATCCATTCAATCGCAGCTGCCGCATCTCTCCAGTGGATGAATGCGTCACGCATGGCGTCGATGACCTCGCCGTTGATTACTTTTTGTGATGTGTTGGATATCATTCTTTCGTTTCTCTCTGTCTCTCTTTTTTGCTCGGGCAATGATGTGTCAAAAAACACACGATGATCATGCGACGACGACGACGACGTCGACGAATGCGACCCTGTTGATAGGCAGCCGATACATAAGCACGGCTAGATGCAACGCATCGACACTGACATGCACTCTATCGCCCCTCAATAACTTAGCGACCATCCTCCTCACTATCGGCCCGTTGACCCTTGCGACCTCTTCCGCGATAGCAATGACATTATACCGATGTCTGACGATTGGCGATCGCAAGAAGACACATGAGTGCACCGGCGAGGTTACAAACTCGTTGATAGCGCATTCATGAGTCTTGTAGCCACGAAGGTGCACGTGAAAGAGGACGTTGGTCCTCACATCTTTCGGAATGTCTCGTAGAATGAGGACGTTGTCGATGACGTATTGCACTATCCCATCGATATGCGTGTTCACTAGGTAGTGATCAATGAGACTCGTCCTGCCCGACTTGATTATCGCCGCGATGAAGACCATGAGGCTATGCGCTTGATTGTTGACCGTCTCCATGTTATTCACGAGTACTGACAGTGGACCGACTAGGCGATAGATGATCTCATCGTCGATGACGTCCTCCCTGCCATATCTATCCAACGCCTCGGTGGCAGCATCGAGGATCGACGTGTACGCGACGCGAGAGTTAATGATGTCGATTACTTCCATTCGTCGATAGAGGATCGCCACGTAAATGGCCTGCTTGTATGGTGGAAGATTGTTGTGCCTGAAGAAGATACGGCAGAAGGCCATGGTGTCATTCAGGGCGACCGCGGTTATTAGTTCTCGTTCTGTGCCATCCTTTGCTGAGACGATAGCATCGAGTATTGTTCCATCAAACGTGTCCATTTTTTGGCGACGATGTGGTCATCAAAAAATATCGATCCCCAGGGCGCCTAGCAGCCGATGATGTCAATGTCGGCAAGAGATACACCGACTGCCCATCGACCACTCATGGCAATCATTGGTCGCCATGGGTAGTCCTCGGCTATCCGATTAACGTCAACACTGAGCAATCGCTCACTGAAGATAGTCATATACTCATCTTTCATTCTCCTCGGCATGCCGTCAACGCCGGCATATACCTTGAGGTTCGGTGGGTATGACGACGTGGCCAATGAGATGACGAAGGCGGCCGTGGCTGCATCGGACGCGTAGATCGTTTTGGCGTCAGCCTTATATGGCGTCCTCATTGTCACTATCTTCCTTGCGCAGTAGACGCTACTGAGAGATAGTGCGCTGTACAGGCATATATCTGACATCTTTGTCCAGTCGACCAGGTACTCTACGACACGTCGGTTACCATCCCTCGCAAAATATGTGAGTGTCTTCGATGATACGTGAGCGATGAACCATGCTTCGTACCTCTTGTGGATATGCACAAGAAGATCGACGTTATCGCCCCAGACGGCATGAGTGAAGATGTGATCGAGATAGTTCATGCCCCGCTGAAGAGGATCGTCGTCGAGATATACGGTTACGTACACATCGAAGACAGCGGGGCTTCCCCTGATGCCTACATTCATCAACGAGACAGACGGGCGGTACCTCTTCATAGCATAGATGATCGCCTCGTCTGTCGAATCGCTCATCATCGCATTCATCGTGCTGCGGAATGGGTCACAGTCGAGCCTTTCATCGATGAGGCGCACATGTTCCTCCCGAGGGGCGGTGACGCCGTCATTCATCTCACTCTCGATGAGGTACCTGAATAGTTGCCGACGAGCATCGTTGACTATGAACTCAGATATGACCTTCTCCCACTTCTTGACTGCAGCTATAGTATCGGCTCCTCTCTCACATGCGTCGATGTAGACGCAGGTCAGGATACTGAGAGACACTCTGTGTTCGGAGAGATCCTTAGGGAATTCTGAGATCATCTTGTAGGCCAACTCTTCGCGACCACTGACGATGAGCGTGGTCATGTCAGGGAAGCTGCGGCGATGCTTGATAATTTCCGACATGTATTGGACATACTCTTCGTCTGTCCCACTGCGAGAGATGGCGTTATCAAGAAGATCGCGGTCAATGTATCCATACGGCTTCATGTATTCACGGCATTCTTGTGCTAGAGAGATGAGAGCTCTGTCTACAGGGTACATTTTTTGCGATGATGCCGGCCGTGGTCAAAAAAGATCGCGAGGTCTCCCTGTCGGTCGATGGTGTCTTCCTGTCGGTCGATGGTGTCTTCCTGTCGGTCGATGGTGTCTTCCTGTCGGTCGATGGTGTCTTCCTGTCGGTCGATGGTGTCTTCCTGTCGGTCGATGGTGTCTTCCTGTCGGTCGATGGTGTCTTCCTGTCAGTCGGCGAGGGCAATGACGACAACGTCGCCAAATGCATCACCGACTGCCCAGCGACCGCCCATGGTCACTAATGGTCGCCATGGGAACAACTCGATCATCATCTCTCTCGTTACGGTGCCTATGTCATCGCCATAGCGTCGCTTGATCGCATCCCTCATCCTTTCAGGCATCTTATGTGTCATCACCTCCATGTGAACATTCGGTGGATACGATGACGTATGCAGCGAGACTATAAAGTCGGTCGATTTAACGTGTACATGCTTCAGATACTTTGGTAGAGGGCCAACATGAACTCTACGGGCGATCACCTCCCTTGCCGCAGCCAACGATCCACCAGTGAGGGTGTAGTAGAAACATTCGTCGGTGTATCCAAGGTAGGGAGCGATCCCGTCGACCGTCTCTTCATTAGTTAACGACAGCACTTGCAACACACTCTTCCTTGACAGTGTTGCCAGAAATATCTCGGTGGCCGTTGCGTGGATATGACGAAGAAGGGTAAGGTGACCATCGTAAATGGCCCTGCATATCACTTGATCAATAGCACATCCTATGTTTTCTTCAAGCGTGAGGATATCGCCTGTCGTATCATTGATATCATCGGCGGTGAGGCAATTACCACTGTTGGTTACATAGAGGCCGACTGAGGCCGCCCTTTCATGTGCGCGAATGTACTCATCATACACAGCTGGGCTGCCTCGAGAACCAACTAGGTGGTTAGCTGGTATCAGGCGATACCTCTGCATCGTATCGATGATGACCTCGTCTGTTGACCACTGCATGGTGCAATCAAGGATCGAGGCAGTCGGAGAGATTCCTTTGTATGTCTCGATGACATACATGATGTCCTGCTCGGCTGCCAACCGACCCATAGGGTCATCCTTATATCTGTTGACGAGATACATGAAGAGAGCACCAAGCATACGGGGAGTCACTCTCCAACTCAGGTTCGGGAGCGACATTTCGCGGCGTATGAGATCCTCGATCCACACCTTCACAGTCGCCATGTCGTACGTAGAGAGTATGGCGACGAACGTGAATGTGTTGACACAATGATACCACACATACACGTTCATGATCTCTTTCGCCAACTCCTGACGGCCGCATGCGAATAGCATGGTAAGATCGGGCAACAAACACGTGTTTCTTCTGATGGCGGCCATGAACATGCGAACTTCATCATCAGTGCCGCTCCTGAGAAACGCATCACGGATGAAGGGTTTGAGATCCTCTGGGACGGTGAGAACTTGTTCGCCGCTAGATGAGATGATATCATCAATGATTGCTCTGTCGATAGGGTACATTTTTTGCTGTGATGGCGGCGGTGGTCAAAAAAGATCCTTCTTGTCGGCCTGAAGGATCGTCCTGTCGGCCTGAAGGGTTATCCTGTCGGTCGGCGATGTTATTCCTCGTCAGCCGTGACGATCTTCACGTCGACCAGCGCCCTTGTGATCCTCATTGGCCGCATATATTCTCTCCAATCCGCCTGGAGACGGTGAAGGTCAACACCGTAGATCCTATTCTGTTTCATCGCGACGGATGCAGGGATGAGCCCTCCATTCATCAGACTCTCGATGTATGCGTAGAATCCCTTACCATCCTTTCTCGTAGGTACCGTCTTGGCTTCAGGGCCGATGATGCTCTTGATCTCTTTGTGAGTGCCATACCTGATGATGTCCTCGAATCCTTGGTTGCCGATTGCATAACCCTTGAGGTACACGTGGAGTATGCCGCGATACATCATCGTTGCCAATGGTGTCATCAAGCTGGTGATCCGAAGAATGATTTCGGGGATGCATGTATCCCTCGGCGTGATGTATTTATCGATGATGGTGGGGTTGCCTGTCCTGAGTACGGCTGTGATGAACAATTGCGCCAGTCTGTCGTGCAACTTGTCGAGGCATATGCCAGGGATTATATGGAAGAGGCATGTGGGGTCGACGTTCATGATATTGTTCATCGATGCTATGGCCGCAGTGACCCTTTGATCCTGTGCCATGTCCATAGCTATCATCAGCGTCATCTTCCTGGCACTGCAGCTGGTCGCGAAGACAGCAAGAGATGCGCGGGTGGAGAGGTTGTCGGAGGTATACCGCGCAAGGAGTTTCTCAAAGGTTCGCATGTTACCCGTCGCGATCGCGAAGCGGATGCGCAGATCATCACTGATCATCGGATAACCCTTCAGGCCGATAGGATAACCTTGCTGTCCGACAGGACAACATGATGTGATAGCCGCGATGATCCTTGCTGACTCCGCATGACGGCCGATGCTTCTGATCACATCGTCGCTGATACGTGGCTCCGCATCTCCATAGCATCTCTTAGCCCAATACTCGATGAGGTCGACACGGTTATTGCCGATGAGACATGGAAGCATGGAGATGAATGTGGCGATGGATATCATCTCTGTCTTGGGGATCTCAGATACGATGGGGATGGTGAAGTGGGCGACGATCTTCGTCATCGTCTGCTTATGTATCCCCGCAAACGTCGGGCAGCCAAGTAAACCGAATGGATAACCCTTCATGCCGATGGGGTGACGATCCACACCGGTGGCCTTCATGCCTAACAACTTCGTTATGCTATCAACACGGCCAGTCATGTCGGCGACCCTCGATAGAGCATCACGAGCGGTGAAGTATCTACGAGTGCTTTCAGCGGTTGGAGGATTGCTATGAATGTCGCGAATGGCGAAGATGTACTCAGAGAAGGTGACGTCCATATCTATCTTTTTTGTCGCGCATGTCCTCGTCAAAAAATTACATGTCGGCGGTCGTAACGATGATCATGTCGGTGCATGTTGCATCGCTCGGTAGTGGAACGCGGCCATGGAGATAGCGAGCGTCTTGAAGTGCACGAATGTCGATGGTGCCCTTCCTAGGGATGATCCTGACCACGTCGTTAGGAAGAACGCCACGAAGACGAATCGTCTTCGACACGTCTATATGCACGCTCCTGGGGATCCTTCGCGAGGCCATAAAGTCTCTGATGATATCTTCTGGGGCATAACAGATGAGGCCGATGATATGCTCGTCGTGTACATCGATGCCGAGGCGATGAAGATGAAGAACTGACGCATACAATCCGTCGCCTTCGCCATCGTAACTCGGATGGAAGGGGTGATCGACCATCTTCACTGTCTCAGCGTTTTCGCCGGTTAGGTACCTATCGACGATCGCCATGTTTCCTGTCATCATCGTGGCCATGACGAATGGTACTGCGATGTTCAGTTGCACGGTGGATAGGTCGATGGACGGAAGGATCGCAGCGATTGATTCCTCATGAACGACGGCATTTCCGATGGACACAAAGGTGTTATCGGGTTCAACAGCAACATCTCTCATGGCCATCAGAGCGACGGCATGTCTGACATCTCGCGGAAATTTAGCCGAGGCGATGGTGCATGCCCAAGTTGCCCCGATGGATGCCGCGAAGATGCATAGGGCGACATGTGTGTATACACCTCCCTCAGCTGTTGCCCGTTTGATCGCATCGATGTTATTCGTGACGATGGCTAGTTTGTGTTGCGTCATCTGATCGACGATGGGAGCCCTGTCGGTCGAGGTTGCCCTATCGGTCGGATGCATCAGCATGTCAACGATCCTTACTCGTTCTTCATGTCGGCCGATGGCGATGATCGCCTTATCTGTTAATGTCATGCTGCCGGGAGAGCTGCATAATCCTAGCCAGTATGGGATGTGATGAATGAGGCCGCCATTGACAGACATGGAGACGCAGTACATGATGATGTTACTCAATAACTCGGCGTTGTCGATAGCGACGAGGCGATCATCCATCATAGCAGTGTAGAGGGCCATTCTATCACCACTAGACATACCTCCTCGTCTGTCGTGGTTACCACTACAATTCAACCCGAGGATGATACGTGACGCAGACAGCATCAAGAGTCTGCTAAAGTCATCAATGACAGCCGCTTCCTCAATGAAGTGTGTAAAGCCGAGAGATTTGGCCGCAGTGCATGCAGCGACGTACTTGCGATAATTGGCAGCGTTTATGCTGCCGTCGTCCATGTTCTTAGCTATCTTTGTGAGTTCGTCCATGATTGTCTCCATCTTTTTTCGTCGGCCTACTTGTCGTCAAAAAATATTGGCCCATTACATGACCGCATTGATTGCGATGTCCGTCGCCCAACCGACGACGCTGATGCCTACGAGGGCGCTTTGTATATCTCTGAAGTTCACGGTGTCATCCTCATCATGCCATCTGATCTTCTTCCGAACATCGCGGGTGATGATACCGACCCTCACGTACATATCTACAGTATGTCTCGATACGTAGATGGTGTAGGGAAGAGTCGGCGATGACATCACCTTTCGGATAGCGTCGATGGCCTCTATCTGTAGAACACTTTCCATGACCTCCTTGCTAACGGCGTAGCCTCTCTGGACGATGTGGGCCATTGACTCTACGTTCTCTTTACTGTCGCTGTTCTCCGTGATGTGGGCGATAGCCTTGCCAACGGTGACCGTATCTATCGCATCGAGACACACGTCGATGATGGAGAGCTGCCCAGATTCGATCGCGCTCATCAGTATCGATGATGCTTCCGTTACCGTGAACCGTGTATGAGGCTTGAAGAGCGCGCTGATACAGTCGATGCTCGTCGGGATAACCTTGCCGTCCGACAGGACAACCTTCTTGGCCCTTGAGATGACTTGTATGACATCGGCGATGAATATGCTTGCCATGTATGAGTTGCTGTTATCACCCACGTACTTACAGAGACTAACACGACCAAGCTTCACAGCCGACGCAATCATCGACGACGTCTTGTAAAGGTCGCGGTTGCCAGTACTCCATGTTTTGGCAAACCCCGCAAGGTCATCAATGAACGTGTACATGAACATACTCGTCATTGACTCGCGATAGACGGTACTGAGGATGATGCGCGCTACTTCATCTCTCCGAGGGTGGTTGTAGATAGCGTCGATCGCGGCGGCATTAAGTTGTATCGGGTTGATGTTTATCGCTTGCTTGACCCAGAAGGCCAAGGCGGCCATGTCGTCACGGCTAACGACAAGGGCAACGATATTGCCGATACGTTCAACGACGCCACGCGGCAGCTCTCTGAGGATCACTTCTGACGAGATATTAAACCTGGCGACGATCGCATTCACCGTCTTGTTGACCAACGTAGAAAGTGATGAGTGTTTCTCGTTGATCCTCTCGTGCTTGACGCAGGTCATCTCGGTGTGTGACAGTGCGTTGTAGGCGTCGACGAATGCACGAACGTCGGTAACTCTCCCAATCCATCTGTCGACGATGATCTCGCATGCGTTAACGAGGGTGGCAATTCGAGTAGTTATGTTGGGTGCGGTCATGTTTTTTTGTCCACGTGCATCGTCATCAAAAAAGATCAGCGAGAGGGTTATCCTGTCGGCCTGTAGGGTTATACTACTATGATTACATCGGTTACCCAGTTAACGCGAGCGGCGGTTAGGCCAACGACGGCTCTCTGTATATCCCTGAAGTCAATGAGATCATCGCGCGACACATCTTGAACGTATCGTAGTCCTTTCCGAACATCGCGGGTAATAACTCCCGTCCTCATGAATATATCTGCGACATCATCGAGTACATAGATGCCGTATGGTACGATGCGTGATGCGATAACTTTCCGGATAGAGTCGATCGTCCCCTTTTCTAAGGTATACCTCAGCACCTCTCTATTGACGACATAACCGCGGCGAATGATGTGTACAAGTGAGTCTACATGTTTCTTGCCATCTTTTTTCGTGATGTCTAGGACGGCCTTCCTGGCAATCTGCGGATCCATAGCCCCGAGACACATATCGATGATGGCATTGTCGTTGGAGATGATCGCCTTGTTTATGATGGCCGATGCGTCACCCCTTGCGAACGGCCTATTTGTCCCGAAGAGAGCACGGAAACAGTCGGTGGACTCTGCAGGCGACTTACTGCTAGGGATCGCAGCAATGATGAAGACGCTGGCCGCGTATGGGCTGCTGTTCTCGCCGATGTACTTACATATCTCTACACGACCCAACCTGATTGCCAGCCCGACGATCAATGCCGTTCCGTAAACATCACGAGTGGTGCATTTCTCGAAGACAGCGGCTACTCCCGTAAGGTCATCAGCGAATGTGTACAGGTACATGGTAGCCCATCGAGTTATGTGGGTGGTACTGAGGAGCATGGCGACTACTTCATCCCGTCGAGGATGATTGTAGATCACGTCTATAGTCGTGGGGTCAGCGAGTGAGATCGAATGTGTCTCCTTCGACGCCCGACCGATCCAGAAGGCCAGCGCATCCAGATCGTTAGTTGTGATCGCGAATGCGATGATGTTGTTCATATCCACGATAACGCCCACCGGCAATTCTCTGAGGATCATCTCGATCACATGTCCATCTTTACGAGAACGGCAGATATTATCGGCGATCATCCGCGCCGCCTTGTTGACCAAATCAGAGAGAGATGTGTACTTTCCGTCGGTCTTCATGTCCTTGATGCTGTTCATGTTGGGTATCGCATTGTACGCATCGACGAACGCGCGAGCCTCGCCTGGCCTTACCTTACCTTTGTAGACGATGGCTTTGCATGCATCAACGAGTGTTGTTAGGAGGAATGCGGTGTTAATGAATGCACCGCTAGTGGTTACTGATCTTCTTGGTCTGGCCATGTCTTTTTTTGTCGCGTGCGTCATCGTCAAAAAATATGGGGATGGTTGTCCTGTCGACCCAAATGGTCAGCTCATCTACGCGAAATGAAGAGCGACGTAGGTCGTTGCAGGCACCTCGATGGTACACCCGAGATCCTTGTAGACGCCAACGATAAACTCTGACCGCTTGACTGGAGGTCGCCCCCATTCTATCTCGTCTGCACTGAAGACGATGTGTACAGGCCCCAATGTGGCACCGCGGTAGACACCTGCCTGTCCTGTCGGTGTCAATAGAATGCTGTCACCACCGCGGATGATACAGAAGAGGATAGGCGGGTTATCCTGTCGGACGGCGAGGTTATCCTGTTCATCGATGATAGCGACTACCTCGACGGTCGCGATGATATCGTCGTCGGCGTCATATGTTGATGACATATGGTCGTTGCCGCTGTAGGTGAGGTTGGCTTGTCTGATGCTTGGCATGATTTTTTTGTCGCTGAGTGTCGTCAAAAAAAGTCTCTGACTCATTCCTCATCCCTCATCGCAGCATACGATTACCACGTCATCAAAGCGGCGGATGCGGTGGATGCCACGAGGCCGCCAATGCTCTCTGTAGACCCTCGCAATGTTAACCATGACACTTCCGCCGTCGCCCATCGGGATGTCTGGAAGGATACGCGCGATGATGAGCCTCTTGGCCAACACTACCGAGATGTATGCCGTATCGATGAGTCCCATAGACACGCACATGAAATACCCATCTATCTCTTCCTTTCCGGCACGACGAAAACTGGTTACATCGTCGATGATGATGATGTCCTGGCTTCTGAGTGGGCCATTCCTATCCTCGTCCCATGTCAGCATCTTATCCAATGAGTTCGACAGGTATTGCTCGTTCATCACCGAGACGCCATAGCCGCGGTCAATACGACAGCGAGTATATAATCGCAGTCGTTCGGGTGAGACGATGGCGCACTGGTAAGCGCAAAAGCAGACAGCACGAAGGTCAATGAGGACATGGAGCAATGCCTCACGACCTTCATCCTTAACGACGTTCATGTATGCATCGAAGTGCTCATAGGTAACGCGGCCGCTGTCATGTAAGTGTATGATACCCATCTCTTCATCTTCGCGGCGGATGTCATAGAGGCGGTGGTAGTCGCCGCGGGTGATCGCTTTGATCACTGAGTAGTTAGGTACCATGTTTTTTTGGTGCGGTGATCATGTCAAAAAATAACGAGCCTCCCAACCGACCGTCTATCATGATCGCACTCCGATATTTTGCCTAGTCTGTTCGTTGGTGTGTAACCCGCGGCGATATCGAAGGATGAACAAATGTGATGCCAATGGCCTACCCTCCTTGTTTGGATAGATCTCCAAGATTCTCTCGTAGACGCGCGATGGATAGCATGCTTCATCGGCGATCCCCAATGCGATGATCATTTCCTCAGCCGACCTTTCCTCGTCGGTGTATTTGGTGAGCCAGTAAGCGAATGAGAAGATGTCGATCATCCTCTCGTCATATAGGTCAGTGAAGCCAAACTCGGCTGCCATTTGTTGGATATCGTCGTTGATTGCTGACATTTTTTCGTTGTCTCGGTGGCGATCAAAAAATAGTTGCCTGTCGGCCCAGATTATTCACAGACGATGGTCACGTCATCGTAGCCATGTGCCCTAAAGAGGCTGCCGTGGATGGCATCGTAGATATCCTTCAACCGCCAAGCAATGATGTTATCGTTGATGACGGTCGCCATGATGCACCTCAACACTTCATCGGGGACGTATTCGCCGATGGCCATTCCGGTCGCAACCATTGATGACCCTCTTATCATCCATCTCTTACCACCCATGATCGCAGCGAAGACGGATTTATTGTCGATGATTGTCTTCATCTTCATGACAGTGCCGCAGAATAGATCATCAGTCATGAGTGTTGACATCATCGCGCCATTCTCTCCGGCGGTCCCAAGGATGCTCGTGCGATGATCATTGTTCATGTACTTCGACAGGGCGACAGCCAGGTGGGCATCTCCTCTGTCGCGAACTAATCGCGCAAACTGCTTGCCGTTTGTCGGGATGATGCCTTCGTTTATCGCCCAGAGGACGCGCTGGATGCTTGCCTGTTGACCTGTAGGGTTATCATAGAGACAACGAAGAGTATCGATGAGTGAGAAGAACATATCGCAGAATGTTAGGTAACCACCCTCCTTCATCTCCATGATTATGTCATCGCGGTGGGCGATGATGGCGTTTCTGAGACATTGAGCAGCGTAGAAAGAATTGCGGCGGAGCCGGGCATCTATGTTGGCTGGTACTTTCATTCGTTCTTTTTTCTTCGCCGCCATGAGCATCAAAAAATGTCAGGCTGTCTCATCATCTGTCTGTTGTCTCTCTGTTGTCCCTGATCATCCCCACCGCGCCGTAAATCGATGCCCTCTCTGCCCTCATCTTTTCAGCCGCTGCGAGCATCTTATCCATGATTCCAGTGTTCGTGATCATGCACTCGGGAAAGACAGAGATCGACCCATCTGAGTGAGTGAGAATGACTCGCCTGTCTGTCGATGGTTTGTCTCTGTTATCGTCTTGTTGTTCCATGTGTATCTCACCTATCACGATGATGAGCCAAAAAAGAGAGAACGAGTGAGTTATTCTGTCGGCCTGAACATCACGACAACATCTGTCAGGCCCTTGGTGAACACCATCTTCCTCATCTTCCTCTTGACGAGGTCACTCCACGAGATGTATGTATCCTTACCACCACCACTCCTGGCAATGCTCCGAGTACATGCGTTCCACACATCGACGTATGCTGGCATCTCACCAACCTTCATCATCGCGATGATGTGGGTTGCCGATATGTGCTGTGCGAGGACGATGTGATCGATCTCTATGGATACCTTACCAACTACCCATGATCCTCGTAGAAGTGACTGCCACCACCAACCGAGGATTTCCTTGAGGGTTAGGTGGTTGCGAGTAAGGCGGATGATGATCACATGAGGCCTTATGTTACCTAGGAGAGTATAAGTGTTAGCATATACACCATCATATGTGATAGACTTTAGCAGCTCTTGTTCAGTCGCTGGGAGAGCCTCAATGTACTTCACGACGATCTCGAGGAGGTCTACGCGGCCGACGTATGTGAGGACAGCGATCATCTTGGCCACCGTCTTCATGTTCATCCCATCGGCAAGGAGGATTAGACGCACGCGGTCCATGTTCATGACCGTCTTGGTGCCTATGCAATCATCTATTCGTGTCCCCTTCATTCGACGGGAGATGCATACATCGACGAGGCGGTCGTCATCACCTTCCAACGCGTACTTCATCATGGCATCATTGGTGACGGCGAGGTACTTCTCGATGAGATGTATCATGTCGGCTCTATGCAACTCCTCGACTATGGCCCCATGATGTTTCACGATTGCTTCGGCATCTTCCATGCTCAGGAATGATGCGATTCTCTCGGCATGGTACGATGGTATCAATGCCGCTGTGACACATCTTATCATCCTGGCGACAGTAATCACAACAGCCAACGGCCATGGATCGATGGTCACAAGGATACGAGGAAGAATGGCTTGGCGTTCTTGTGTCATGTTATCCATTGCCCATTCTATGAGGTGATCCAGGGAGTCATTCAGCCCCGAGGAACAGTCAGCTATGCATGCGTCGGTGACGCGGAAGAAGTTAACATACCTCAGATGGGCTCTCGGTACAACCCCGTTGCCTGTGCGGATGTAAGCGATGAAATCGTCAGTGCGGTCTTCGTGCATTTTTTTGGACATGCCCGCGGTCATCAAAAAATTGCTCCCGACAAAATTGACTCGCCATCATCGACTACAAAAAAAACATGAACATTAACGACATCCCAGAAATCGACCACCACCTCATCGACCCAGAAACATTCATCAGCGCACTCATCCCAGGCGCCAAGTATGCGATGGCTCTCGACGATGTCTATAGCAATGACTATGAGCGCGCCAAAGCAGTATCGGCAGCCTACAACGCACTCTTCGAGACACCATACACACTCTTCGCTGCCATCCTGACTCAGACCCATTCGATCATATCCAAGCATGGCTATCTCCCTGACGAGATGTATGTGCGTGTCGTCGAAGAAAACGACATATGGCATCAGATGGTCAATGAGTGCACTAACGGTGTTCTCGGTAATATCGTTCAGGGCCGCGCTGATCTTGAGAAGTACCTATAGAGCGACAAAAGGGATCAATCACTCTCATCTTTTTTGAGCCCACACAACCCTCGCTGTCATGACCATGTACGATACTTTCATCACCGCTCTCATCCCTATCAGCAACTACAAGAGACACATCGATATCGCTGCTGTCGCCACCGAGAACACAAAGGTTCAGCTCTCTGACGTCTTCCTCAGTGATATCTACAAGGCCAAGGCAGCCATCTTCGAGAATAAGGAGTCCATCTTCGCCGCGTTGATCACACATCCATCACTCGTCGCCGATGGCGACAACATCGACCTCATTCGCCATCTCGTCAAGAGACATCATGGCGCTTTTCTAGAGGCTGTCATGTCCTATCAGAACTTCTTCGGCAAGAACATTGTGAGTTCATCGGACATCCTCAAGGAGTTCATTGAGAGTCATGAATAATTGTCGATGCCCCCCCGTCTTCGTCTCTTTTTTGCGACGGCGATGGTCGCAGCGATGGCCGCGATGACTGCTTGATGCTCACTAGCGACGATGACATGATGGCCACGATGGCTGTTTGATGCTCACTAGCGACGATGACGTGATGACCACCCGCGACGATGACGTGATGACCGCGATGGCCGCGATGACTGCTCAATGCTCACTAGCGACGATGACGTGATGACCAAGATGACTACATCGACCCTTGTGGCGATGACCACGATGATACACAGTCGATCTGCGGCACATCATCGTGCGAAAAAAAGTACGGACCACGTGTTACTCATGGCAGGCAATCATCACATCAGCCGCCATCCTCTTGATCGCCCTCCTATAGTACACCTTCTCTACATCCTTCACCAACTTCATCTCCCATACGCCTACCTTCTCCAACTCGGACCGCACACAATACTGATAAGCGACCGTCGCGAGTACGCCTCTGTCCTTCCTGCGATACTTTCGGGGGATGCCTCGGTACATATTAACTCCGATGAGACCATCGGCCTTGATGATGCCGTCGTCGATGAGGTGTGGGATGACACTCTTCGCGATCATTCCACGATAACCAACGGCGAGCATAGCCTTCGCCACATCAACGTACTCGGTCTCCACCATGTCGCGATATACGCGCGGCACCCTCCGGCTGACGAGGTAGCGATACATGTCCTCGTCGCAATAGAATATCGCCAGCGAGTACACATCGGTGGTCACGTTGGCGCCCATGTCGATGAGTAGGGATACGAGTGGAATGTTACCTGTGTACACTGCCTTACTCAGAGGAATGCCCTCTGCACTCCATCCGCGGTCACGAAGATGACGCATTCGTTTGGTGACATCCTGCGGAGAACACGTGCAGTTCCCATCGGCGTGTAGATTCTTGTTGATCACCTCCCTCTTCTCTGCGTTGTCGATGAGGCAGTACCTGTCATAAACGTCTACGATCGTCATGAGATCATGGTGGACGAAGTGAGCGGTGTACTCGATGATGTCACGGTGGTGACTTATCGGCGGTGCGTAGGCGATGATGAACTCCTCAACGAGATTCGACGCGACACATCCCATGGTCATGGGGGGTGTCCTCTCGCATCTCTTGACGATCATCCCGATATCCTCATGCAGTGGATGACGAGATACAGGGGCGGTGAATGACGCAAGGTCGATCATCAGTGACAAGTCAAAGGTCATCCTACGCGTGCAAGTGATGTTCGTGGTCGCTATGAAGTTAACCAATAACGACACGGCAAGGCCTGCAGGATGACCATCGGGGATCATATCGCGCCATGTCATCAACTCGGCAACGACCTTGCCGACTGACAGGGAGATCTCTTCGACGGCTGTGCGGCTGTTCCATACATCGTTCATGGCCATGAGATATGCGCCGACTAAGACATATTGGCCGTAGATGCCCATGCCGATGACCGTCGCAGCAACATCGCGTCTGTTGTTAGTGAGCAAGAAGCAGGCCAACACATCTCTCTCCCAGTTACTCATGTTCGGCGCGATGATGTCAATGACCTCCTCATTGGTCGCCACCCGAGCAATGGCGCCGCGGAGGTGGTTATCATCAGGAGTGTCCGCCTCGTAGTCATTGGCGGGGATGGTCCGTGGCTTCTCGATGTATCTGTTGATGATGCTACTGACTATGATTCTATCTACTTCCATGATTTTTTTGGTCGACGTGGCAGGCATCAAAAAATATGCCCCTTCCTCGCCCCGAGGGTCGACATGCATCTATGCATCGGTCATGATGTGCGCGTCAACAAACGCGGTCGTCATCGGCATTCCGCACATCAATGCAACTCTCTTGATCTCGGCCGCGACGACCTCTGGAGATGATGAGTACATCTTCTCTGTGAATGGACGTGACAGCACCTCATAGATAGGGAAGCCACGAAAATTAGCTGCGTGGTGTCTCAGTTCGGTTATGCCATCGCGGATGTTCGGGATAGCTGAGTGTCCGTTGATAAACCACTTGGCGATCTCATCGATCGTCAGAACAGTGGAGTTGGCGGGAACCTTCAGTGGTGCATAGATGATGAAGAGAATGACAAGGAGGATAGCCCCTTCTCTGCGGCCATTACTGCACGCATAATCGAGGTATTCGAGAACCTGTGTAATTGCGCCACGTCCGACACCATATAGAGTGGCTACGTAACAACAAGCGAACATCGGTTGTAGAGTTAGGATGTCCATCTTGCATGGATTTCGACAGATAACCTTCATCACCTTCCTCTGTGACTCAGTCAGCGGCATGGCAATCTTCATGTCCTTCGTAATGACCAGGTCGATCCTCAGCGTCTCCTTCGCGAAGATGAGTAGATGATAAAGCGACTCGTTGATGTACCTATCGACCTTCACTGAGTTGATGTGCCATTGCATCATGTGTTCTGTGTGTGCATTGCATATGCATCGGATCACTGACACATCGCCATTACCGAGCGCCTTGTCGATCGCCCGCAGGAGATTGTTGAAGGATGCGGCGAGTGACGACCCGGCGATCTCATTGATGGTGCAGAGATGATAGATGTAATCATCGAAGTCACGCATCAAGGCTCTGTCATCGCCGTTGCATGTCGCCGCATCACGACACTCGTTGAACCCAAGAGCGAGTAGGTATGAGACGCCCCGATGGCTATGGGTGATGCAAGGAATCTCGATGTTATCGATTATAGCCGCAATCCGACGGACACTCTCGGGGATAGATATCCCACCTGCGTTGATGCCAAGCGATGAGTATGTAACAGCGCGGTATGTCATGTCGTTTTTTACATGGCAGGTAGCATCAAAAAATATCGATCAGTCGATGGTGGTTATGGTAACATCTGCGAGGGATATTGCAGTCAACGACCCTTCTTTGGCGGTGGGTATGCGATTACGGCGGACATATGCAGCGGCAATATCGTTGACCTGATAGATACGGGAACGGCCACTCTCACACATGATACCATCAAAGACGCTCATGTATGGCAAGTAGCCATCATTGATCATCCCTCTTGCCACTGCGGCACTTACCGCATACCACTCGAACAGATCATGAAAGCCACTACGGATAAGGATAGCAACCGAACGTGCTGTATACTCACCGGCTGCCAGAGGGTGAAACTGATATCGTCTACGCGACGAAGGCCGCATGAGATATCCTACATCAACGAGGAAACGAACGCATGCTGAAGACAGTAATGAATCCGCGCACATGTCGATGGGGTCGATGTCATCATGCGACGAATGCTCGTACATGAACTCGATGATCTCTCGATGACAACAGTTACTACACACGGTGAACTTTTTTGAGTGGATAGCCTCCGGGTACTTACCGAGAATGTGTCTCAGTATCGTCATACTCTTGGTGGGCGTTATGTCGGCATATACCGAGCTACTAGCGAGCCACACGCAACAACTGATGATATTGCTTAGGAGATTCTCGGTGGTCACCCCCGCCATGTCGACGAATATATCGAGGATCTCCATGTCGCAGAGAACTATGATAGCATTCGTCTCGTTGTTCATGAATGTTGGGTAGACGGCGCCCCATTTGTTTACCACGTCTATGATGGTCGGCAACAGTGCAGGAATGATATCGCGCAATGCGGCCACGCGAGCAACTGAAGAAGGATCGTCCTGTCTGTTGTCCTGTCGGCCGAGCATCATGTCGATGATTGCCTCGACTATATACGCGGACCAGGTAAAGGGGTACGTATTCCTGTAAAGGTACGGCATGAAAGATGCCTGCACATCGTGGTCATTCACCCAGCGAATGATATCCCTCGCGGCATCCCTTGACATGCCCCTCGAGCATACTCCCATGGCTGTCGTGAGGTCGCCGCGAGAAAGACTTGCGCTGCATATGCGATGAACGGTGCTCTCGTGAAGTCGCTGCGATGGATACTTGATGGCGAGGTGGTCGACGAGGGTGTGCCTCCCATGTTCCTCGAGGCAGCGCATGATGATGGACCTATTTATCTGATCAGCCGCATCGAAGATCTCGCGTACATCATCATCGGTTGCTGCTGGGATGATATGGAGAATGGTCTGATCATTGATGGTCGTTATGAGCGATAGCGCCAAGAGGGTCTCGGAGGATATATCTTCTGTCATGTTTTTTGCATGATGCCTGCCGTCATATTCATCGAGGTGACCAAAAAAAACATCGTCTATGCGCCGTATCTCAGAACGCAAGAACCTCCAACTATCTGCAGTATATTACCAGTGTAGTATCCCATGAGATTGATGAACGGCCCATATTCATTGTGACGAACACGCGAGTCATCATGCATGATGTCGTTGATCGGAGTAAAGAGAGCGACGTAACCGAATGCATGTGTGCCACAAACATAAAGCACACCTCCAATGGTTATGAAGATATAGTCAGATGGCGGGTTATTCATGGTCAATCCCCAGTCGCTTTTTCCGCGGTACACTCTCAGATAATCAGAGACGGTAAGTTTGTAACAGTTGCTGCCAATCTTTAGAGTCCTTGGATTGATGCTGTCTCTTACTGACGACATCGCCTCATGGTCGGGGATGCACCTAACACGACGAGGAACGAAAACATGGTCATCTATCCGATCATATGTAATGAGCACTCTCACGCCCACGGTCGCCCTCGATGCTGCGATGAGGGCGTACTCCTCGTTGTATGCGGTGACCTCGGCGACGATGAACGCGTATATATCTTCGTAGCTACCAAAGCGGGAGTGAAAGATGGCATCATGGTAGTTTGTCACGCTTATCGTCACATCTCTCACGCCATACCCTGAGAGGTACGTCTTCTTGGTCATGTCATCGTACTCCGCGATGTTCTGCGTTGATGGGTATGGGCTACGAATGGTCGCACTCTCGTCGCACATGGTCGTGATGGGACTCGTCATGATATCATTCTTTTTTCCTGTTCCCGTTCCCGATATGATGGCAGTGATGTATGTCACTCCCATCCTTCTGAGATTCTTACGTGCCTCTCTATCGGCACTGTTGATGATGTCCTCGCCCCTACTCTCTGACGGGGTGTTCATGGCTCTGTCAATCGCCCATTCATTCGCGACCATCGACTCATCATGAACACGGCGGTACTTGCTGGCGGTCAGGGTGATGTCTCTGAGATTCATGTAATCTCCTCTGTGGAAGATCCAGACGAAATCGCCAGAGGCATTCCCGGAGGCATTCCCGGAGGTCACTGGGGCATTCCCGAGGCGATACCTATATGCCGCAAGGCGATGAAATGGAGCACATTTACTCACTCTTTCGTCTCTCTTGACAATCTCCTCCTTTACTCTGACAGACAGTGCATAGTCAAAGGCCGTACATATACCACGGAACTCAAAGAGATATGAGGTGCTCAGATACTTGCCGATACAGTAAGCGGCTATGTCATGTGGGATAACCCTCTGGGCCGACAGGATAATCATCGTTTTTTTGGCCAGCCGAGGACGTCAAAAAAATGCGACACGAAGGCTAGGCGACGCAAGTGATCATCACGTCCCTATCGCCCCAAGAGACGTCGACGCAGATAGCCCTCGGGGCGATGATCCCCGCGATATCATCGATGGTTATGACCATGTCATTGCGACAATCCCTCGTGATGACGCGATAGTACTCAAGGAGGCGCTTCGTTCTTGCTGGCAACAATGAGTATGCGACGGTGAATGGTCCTCTCAGCGATGATTGGCCGATGAGTAGGTTAGCAATGAAGACGACCATTTCCTCACTTCCGACGTGTATCCTGTCTCTTGACTCGAATGTGGCGCCATGAATAATTAGCTTCCTCGCAGCCCATACAATACCACTCTCGACTACGTTAGTGAGAAAGTGATCGCCTCCATCACCATCGTCGCCGTATGGGCAATAATCAGCTGCCTTGCAGTAAGCATCGACAATGTACCTGAGCATCTCATCGGTCATCTCATTGGGCTTCGTTTCGAGGCGCATACTGTGAATGTAGGTGGTCACGTCAACGACCTTGTTGACCCACTTCAACCCATCAACGTGACCGCCGGCGATCATTCCTGCGATGATGTCCCTATAACACGGGCGTTCCTTCGCGGCATATCTGATGAGGGAGGTATCGCCTATGATGCCGAGCGCCTCGTTGACATTGATCGGTTTGTAGATGATGATATGCGAGCCCAAGGGGATATCCCCTTGAGGTTTCACTATGTCCTTAACCCTATCGATAACGTCGACCAATGCCTTGAGATCACACTGAACACCGTCCGCCTCCTTCGATAAATACTCGAGGAGCACATTATCCATCATCCCGACAGCATATGTGGCAAGCGGCGTTGATATATTCACCAAACATGCCTTTGTCTCGTCGATGATCCTCGTCACTTCCGACAGGCCATACTCGATGTATGCACAAAGGATGACGTCTCTCTTTGCCTTCGGCACCAACTCCCTTGACAGATCATAACGTCTGCACGACATGAGGATCGCCGCTGCCGTCTCCTTATGATCGCCGGCATACCTCCATATCTTCCTGACATATTCGTCGGTGCCCATGCGGCATGCGGCGAAAAGTATCCACTTGATCCCCCAACCATTGATGGTATAGACCTCATAGCCATCCTCGTCATATACTGCGTCGGTAATGAAGCAAGGGAATGATGAAAGAAACTCGTCTACTGCGTACATTTTTTCATCCGCGTGTGGACGTCAAAAAATTGACGAGCGGGTGAGGAGAGAAAAAATAAGACATGTCCAACGAAGATTTCACCGACGCAGAACTCATTGCTCAAATCAGCTCCATGGCTAGTGAGGGTATCACTGATGCCTGCCTTAGTCGCTTTGTCTTCCTTGGCAGCGATGATGCGAGTAACGCCAAGTGGTTAGCTACGACTAATATCCCGGTTACCGTCAATGTAACACCGACCGTCAAGGTAACGTCAACCATCGCCGAGGCAACTCCGATCACTGAGGACGAATTAGCCGCCGAGGACACTCCGATCATTGATAGCACTATCTCCGTCTCCGCGACCCCAAAGGCTGTCCCTCGCTCTCACCTCGACAAGAAGAGGAAGGATGGATCATACATCGCGGCGATCACTCATGCCAATGCTCTCAACCACCTCCACAAGGGTCCGATGAACACCGTCAAGCATCTCCAAACCTACCACCTCGCCGTCGCGAAGATCTATCAATCGCCAGTGTTCTTCTTCTGTGCCGTCATTCTCTATCCAGACATCTTCGTCGACTATGAGGGCAACTTCGAAGACGACACGATGGAAATCATCTCTGCCCATCCGACCCTCTGGAAGGACATGATGAAATTCTATAGCAACTACGCTAACACCGGCCGCGATATTCGCGGCGATGCTGAGATACTCGGCAGGGTTATCGTCTAGGTCATCTTTTTTTGTTGCATCATACCTTGCCGAGATGATGTCGGGGGAAGGGGAAAAGGAGTGTGTGATACTATCATCGCTGTGAGCGTTGTGGTCATCCCAGTGGTCACTCATGGTCATCACGGCATGGTCGCTAGTGGTCATCAAGTGGTCATCGCCAGCCATCACAGCCCTCGTTGTCATCCTCGCCCTCATCCCCACCGCGACCAAAAAATTGATCCCGACCACCTTAACCAAAAAAGAACGATGCGTACAATCCCTTATCCACTTGACGAATTCTCCATCCTCACCTCCCGTAACTTCCCAACAGACGGCATATACCTCCGTGACATCTCCTCGTTGTCTATTGGCGGCCGTGCGGTCCACGCATTCTACCAGAAGGATGGCTGGGATGCTTCTCGTATCTCATCCTCCCTGATCGATGCATGCTATCGTGACGACTGCTTCCATGCAACCTCTCAGCTCATCTACAATCGTCGTCTTCTCCATCACCGTTCTCTCCAGGCTGTCTGGGGGCTCATGGGATGGAACAAGAGTTACATGCGTGCATACCTAGCTGACAACAAGTTGTCCAACGTCGACATGATCTGGGCCAAGTGCTACATGTCTGCTGATATCTTCTTGCATGTCCGTGAGAAGTAATGTGAGGCGGTGAAGCAGCTGTTATTTTTTGACGGTCATCATCCGTCGACAAAAAAAGACCATGACAGTTACCACCGTCCTGACGATGATCATCCCACTCGACGTATTCGCGCACATCGTCTCGTTCATCCCCAATGTTTACGGGTGCCATATGGGGATTGAATACATCCACAAACTATCTAGCCTTTTCTTCGATTACCGCGAGGCTACTTCTCGTGGCATCTTCGTGCATTCACATCGATCATTGGACGGCCTCGTCTACATCCACAAGGCGCTACTGGCAAAACATGCGGACACTCTCGACAACATAACCATCGCCATCGCGTCGTATGCAAGATATGATGAGGACCATCAGTCAGTAACATCGGGGCTATTGTATCCATCACCCATCGCACACATGATAATGATGATGAGTAGTCATCAACCTTGCCGACCAGTCGCCTTCATTGATGCCATCTATCGGCTTGTCGATCATCGCAAACTGGCTATCATGGCCATCTCTCCTTACCACTTGTTGCGGACGGTGATCGCTTATATACTGCCCATGGATGACGACGAAGCACGCGGCAAGCTCCTTACATGGGCCACCGCATTCGGCATGGATGGGCTTGACATGGGCATTCTCATCGATGCACTCGACGATAGCGTCCTCGAGAATTTCATGGGTCAGACTATCAATGGAGTGAAGATCAGTCGAGCACGACACATCGATGTCGCGGACATGAGAAAGTACGCTATGAGTGAGACGGCAACCCTCGCTGATGGATATAGGGTGTATGCCAATATCTCGCCGACGGGCATCGTTTATCCATCGACCATTCGCCGATCAAGGCTGACTTTCATAGTCACATGTCTTCTTCAGAGCGACCACTATAAGTATCGCGAGCGCATCGAGGAATACCTGCCACTCATTGAAGAGATCGTCGCCAACGGCGTTGGTTATGACATGGAACATGACAGCGGCGGTGTCTTCAGGGCCGATGGCGACTTTGTCGCCCCTTCGAGCCAACAGGATAACCTTCTCGGCTCTCGGGATAACCTTCTCGGCTCTCGGGATAACCCTCTCGGCTCTCGGGATAACCCTCTCGGCTCTCGGGATGACTCGCACAGACCATGGGAGATGGCCACGGCATACTTCATGTGGGTGCTGCGTAAGAACTACAAGCATTACCGACATGCCGATTGGTATGAAAGAGTGGCCACTCTCTTTGTCGTCCCGAAGGTTGAAAGGGACTGCCCGAAGTGGGGTAAGGTACGTGGGGATCCACTCGGCGATTCTCGCGTCGTTAACGCGATCCTTACGTGGCAGATGCCAAGGAAGTTCTACGACTTTCTCAAGGCTACCAATTCTACGTACGCAGCAAGGATCGCCTATCCGCAATATACGGCTGCCGGTGAACTCATCCGTCATAGCGGAAGGGTAACGAGAGGACCGCCTGTTCGTCAGGGTTACACATTCTGCTATCGACGTGGCTTTCGCGCTGGTCGTGGACATCCTATGCTCAAACCTGGCTACTTCTGATGATCACGGACGCTGCATATTTTTTGACGGCGATGAACGTCGTGAAAAAAACATGAAGAGAACGAATAACAGCCAACCTATTCATAGCCATCACGTCGTCCCGCGCGAGATCATCGGACACATTCTCTCGTTCGTCAACCAATGCACGATCCCGCGCTTCCTTGCCAACCTGGCCACGTATTACTTCGATGTCGCTGAGGCGATGTCGTATGGCTTCTTTGTTCATCCTATGTGTCGCCACGATGGACTGCATGACATCCTGGTCGCCGCTGTTCATCGTCGTCGCTATGACCTAATCTACCTTATCGCCTTCGCCGCTATGGGTCACGATCATCGCCATAGCATCAGCACAGAAGCATCGTACCTATCTGGCAATCACATCGTTCTCTACGACGTTCTACATGCCACGGTAAGAGATCGAAGGGCGTATGCGATGATCATGATGGTCGATCGCGTTCGTAAGGCCATCCCACCAGGAGATGCCATCATCGCGCTTCGTGATTACGCGAAGGTCGTTCGGAGTTACTTCGGGAGATATCATAAGAGTCTGAAGTTAGTCTACGAGGATTGCATGTACCGCGGAGATGAAGGGGCGGTGCTCGATATATCCGGAATCGTTTTCACCGATGTGGCCACTTGGGGCATTCATACATTCTATCCTCCGATGGTAGAGTCATTCTATGAAAGTAACAGGGGAATCGACGTGGTCAAGAAGATGGCAGATGGAAGGCACATCTACCACATCTCAGAGATGAAGCCATGCTGTGAGGTTGGCCTATCTGTATCGCCTTGCGGCTACGTGTACGAAGATTTATACATGTCCGGCTCATTCTACGACGGCGATAACAATGCTAGAGAGATGGCCATCATCTATCGATTGGCCATCGGCGAGGACCCTCGCGATGTTTACGAGGATTGGGAAGGCATCACCCCGTATGGAGGGGATATTGCCATAGCATGCATTATCAACATCTACGAGGCGTACCTTGCGGATGAGGTGTCCGTTACTAGCGATCCGCCGATGAATGGAGTGTATTCGCTGCTTCCGGAAGGTGTCATGGATACATGGGAGCATCCATCGCGCCGACCACTCCCAGACATGACTGTGTATCCTCACCGCAACGACTATCGTAACCTGCGGAGTAGATTTGCGAAGGCCAAGAGGTACATGAAGGGATAGCCTTCTCGGCTCTCGGGGAATCCGTTGATATTTTTTGACGACGATGAACACCACGAAAAAAGACGACGATGATGATGATGATCAACCTCCCTGCCGAGATATTTGCTCACATACTATCCTACAAGGATCAGTGCCACGCCCAGCTCTCATACACATCGTTGATCGCATCGGCCATCCTTCGACCATCAGAGGCAATGTCGAACGGCATCTACGTCCATACTTTCTCACATCCAGACTGCGTCATCCGCGCTATCCGCGAAAGTGTGGCGACTCACCGCTATGATCTTACCTATGCCATCGTCACGTCGGCTGTCAGGAAGCTGATACATCGGCCAGAAGATATAAGCGGCAACTTCAACGGTGCATATGATGGTGACATTGACTACAGCGGCGATGTGCATACTCTGTCGATGATCTCCAGTATCATCATTGCCCTCGCCGAAGATGAGGCTGCATTGGCTGTCTGCTTCATGTCACAGATCCTATACAATCATGTGCCAATGCCATGTATCATCAAGACCATCAATGACAACCTCGACATCGTTACGAGGTATGACACAGACTTGATGCTGCCTGATGTGTTTGAAGCGTGCATCGAAAGGCTACAAGAAGTCGATGGCAACGTCGACACAGTATACTCGATGGTGGCAACGAAGGTGGCTGCGTGGGACATTAATCGCTTCTGCTCTGACTTCGTTGATGACTACTACAACGAGTTTGACGTCGACGTAGTTGCAGATGTTCGTGATGCCCCTCATGTCTCTGAGGTGATGTCGTTCGCTGATTGCAAGAAGTATACTAACCTCTCGCCTAGCGGTTACCTGTACAACGGCCTTGACAATGAATCATCGCAGATACATGATATAGTCACGGCAGTAATCCTTCAACGCATCATCGCCGGCGACGATCCTCAACGCATCTTCAATGAATGGGAGATGCGTGCGCGGGACGCTGATAGGTTATGCATCAAGTACGCTACCCGCGTCAGGAACGTCAGTGATCTGACGATCCTAAGTAACATCGAAAGGTTGGCATGTATGAACGAATACAAAGAGATGAGGTATGTCCCAGCGATCGTCAGTAGGTATGTTGATGCATACAGATATGCGGCTGTGAAGAGATAGAGATGTATGTCTCTTTATCTCTCTTTTTTCCTCAGGGATGCCGCGTGGGTGGAAGTGTCATAAGCATGATCCTAGAAGAATCGAAGCACGCAAGGAACATCCGCGTTTACCAGAAGGTTGCATTCCGCATTCTCGCGGCGATACTTACTATCGGCCTACTGACGATGGATCTGTTCGTCGTGTTCAGTAGCACTGTGGCTCATAGGAGCATCACTCGCGAAGATGAGCTGATCACTCTCTCTGTCGGCCCGCTTATCACGAGAATGTGTAGCAACGTCACACACAGCGGCGGCTTTGGAGGAGAGGGGAATGGTATTCGCGGCGGATCATCATCATGCATGTCCATCCTCTTCTACCAAGTGCCCATCGACGATTATGCGACCTCGTCGGCGACTCTAATGATCGCCCTGTGGGTACCGATCATCGCCGCCCTCATCCTAACCCGCCTGACCTTCTGGCGAGTGCATGCGCCGTTGCAGTTCGTCGTTTCCTGTGGCTTTCTTGGTGTCATCTACATCCTCATCCGCGATGGGTATACGCCTGGCATCTCCGCCGCGATAATCCTCGGGCGAGTCTCATGGACGGCTATCTTCGTCCTCGTCTTCATTGCCATGACGATCATCAAGTGTTGCCGTGAGAAGTACTGCCTTGGTGTATCCGATCAACCAGCCATCATCGGCGTGGCATATACCCGTGGCGATGGGGATGACGGCGACGGCGAGGGCGACGCCCACCTCTCTATCATCTCCGATGACTCCGAGGATATGCTCTCAGCGGGCTACTGGCATGAGCAAAAAAGAGTCAGCGTGGACTAGTTCATAGCATACTCATCCTTCGACACAAAGTAACGTATCGTGTTGTGATAGTTTCCCGATGATGTCTCGTTAATGTCGATGACATACAATCGATCGCCACGCTCTTTATCGCACCACATCCACTTCAGCGTAGATCTATCCACATCGACTGTGCCCATATGATCCACAACTTCACCGTGGTAATACTCACCACTTTCGGCGTCACTGACAGTGAGATCCTTGTCCTCGTCGTCGTAGTACCTCAAGACGATAGGCGCATTCGGCGTGACCGCATACATCTCGCGGCTATCCTGATCCTCAATGATGTACCATATCATTCCACCGAGACGAACACTGTCATGGAGGCTGCCTTGTATGACCTTACTTCTCTGTATCCCAGTGATGATGTCGTCGTATGTGAAGCTGGCCCTTGTGGTGATGATGCCATTGTAGTTGTCAGTGACCTTGCAGAACGCCTCGACAGTTGCGCGGCCGCTACGGATGCTGAAGTCGAATGAGTAGGTATCCATTGCCATGTTTTTTTTGTCATGGCGATGGCCTCGTCAAAAAACATCTTCCAGACCCGAAGGGTTATCCTGTCGGCCTGAAGGCCTCCTTAGTCTACAAGGCGGATTACGTTGCCGCTCGTGAATGATATATAGGTGCCGCCAGGGCCATCAATGAGCGTTGCCTCATTGTCGTTGTAGTATGTCTCGTATTTCATCACCTCTACTACGCGGCTCTTGGATGCTTCCTCGGATGCATTCTCCTTCCACATGTCAGACTCTCTGTGAGAGATGGGGCGGTAGTCGAAGAAATAGTTTATCTTCGGCGTGAAGATTTTCGAGCTGCCTCGTCCGGTCTTGTCTGGGCTATCAAAGAGGTACCATACATGCCCGCCGGCATAGAATGTCACATCCATCTCTGTGTGCGTGTATGTCTTCATCTCGTCGCCATATCCGATGGTCAGGGTTATGTCGCCATTGTCGGCTCCGTCCATAGCATACTTACCGTTAATGTGTGTCCAAGGCATGTTATGAGGTCATGACCGCGGCCGCTCTTAATTCTTGGTCTTTTTTCGGGCAAGATTAATACGATGACGACCGCGCAGGCCGATATGATACCCACGAACAATGTTGACCTTACCCGCAAGGAGCTGTATTCTCTCAAGGCATCGCAGATACCAGCCGCCCCTGCTATCACACCTGACGATGTCTTCTCGCGATACCCTCGCGACTACCTAGACATTCACACACATCAGCTCTTCTGTCGTAACTTCTTCAACGCCGAGACAAGTCACAAGGCGCTTATCCTCGAGCATGACTGCCATGCTGCGGGAACGAAGGTGCTCACGACCAACCGACCACTATCTGGCGGCATGAACGACCCTCTTCCTGTCTACGAGGTGAACATCGAGGATCTCCGCGTCGGCGATTACGTGTTCTCTGAGGCTGGTGTGTCGACAGTTATCGCGACGAAGACGGGAACCGACGACATGTATCAACTCTCGTACACCATCGGGGACATGCCCACGATACACGTGGCATGTAACGCATCTCACCTCATCACGACCACGCGTGGCGACGTCCCGATCGTTGACTTTGTTGATGTGGCCACTCCTGACTGCCAGCTGGTCATGTGTCGAACACCATCCCTTAGAGCATCTTTCGCCGCTGCGTTTACGATTGAGTATGCCGCCTGGGACAGAGAGGTCATGCCGGGCAGTTTTCTGCAGACACTCGCAGCCCTCTGTGGGATAAAGTTCGTGAGGAAGACGGATGATACCTGGACGATCGCGACGATCACCATTCCGTTCGTCCCGTTCACCGTCACCTCCCTACAACGCGGCACTTACTACGGGATCACACTGGCCTCTCCGACCGACAGGAAGGACCCCCATCGACCGACAGAGAGACCCTCGTCGACAGACAGAGAGACCTCGAGATACATCCTTCCTGGCGGCATCCTCACTCACAACACGGGTACAGGCAAGACGATTACCGCATGCAACATCATCGCCACATACATCGATGCTTACCGCAAGACATACGATAACCTCGCGCGGAAGACGACTCTCTATGGCCTAGAGAAGATGGCATACCTCGACGAGGCAACACCATGTGTCCTCATCGTCGGCTTCGAGGGTACACAGGATGCATTCTTCCGTGAGTTGACGAATTATGTCGCATACGGCTTCGTGACACCGCAAGAACGTGACCAACTCCAACGGATGAGAAGCATCGTCGACCGCTCAGAGGCCACTGCCGATGACCACCGTCGTCTCAAAGAGTTCACGTCGCGGCTACGTCGTCGTCTGTCAGATAAAAGCGCTGGCGGTTTCGTGGACTTCAAGGGCTTTCAGGAGCTGGTCAACTTCATCTTCGAGGTCAAGAACAAGGACATCTCCCTTGACTACATCGAGAAAGAGTCCATCTCTCGCGATGTTCCTGCGTCGGTTATCTTCGACGAACTGATCGCGACCGGCGCTCTTCGTCCACGTACTGAGAACATCCGCAAGTACGACCGCTCACTCATCGTCGTCGATGAACTTCACAACACATACAACTCTCGCGGCAAGAACTCACGTGGCATCGTCCTTGAGTATCTCATCCGTGAAACGAGGGATAGTCGATTCCTCGGGCTTACTGCGACACTCTTGAACGCATCGCCAGCGGAGATGGTGGATGTTCTCGGTTACATCGAGGCCGCGAAGAATGAGCCGCTGTCTACCGGAGACACTCTGACCGCTTCTCAAGGAAACACTCTGACCGCTTCCCAAGGAAACGAAGTGACCGCCGCCCAAAAAAGATCGCTACGTCGTGAGGACTACTTCATCACAGTCAACGGTCGCGATGCATTCATCTCTCCCGATGTTCCAGAGAAGCTCGGCCGTATGTCCGAGGGTTACTTCTCATACCTCCGTGACTCTGATCCTCGCTATTATCCTCGCGTAAACTTCATGGGTGACGAACTCATCCTTACTGGCCGACCATCGCCGGGAGTAATCAAGTATCAACGCTTCTGGAAGGTGCCAATGAGTCGCGAGTTGCAGTTGGCACATGATAAGGTCATCACCGAGCATGGCATGGATGATGGGCGAGTGAGGGTGCCAATCCAGTCAGAGATCATCTTCGACATCACGTTCCCTATCCCCGGCAACGATCCCTCAGACCAAAGGGATGACCGACAGGTCGATTACCTCACCTCTGCCGATCAGGTATCACGTATCCTTCAGACGGCGCCCAAAGAATTCCTCGACGCTCATGGCATCGCTATCCACAGAGACGCCGACGGATTATACGTCACCGGCCCGATCCTCATGACGAAAGAAAGTAGGGACTTCATGGCGACGATGAAGAAGAAGGATGTGACGTCGTCGACGAAGAAGAGCAGCGAGAGACAGGACAACCCTTCGGGCCGACAGGACAACAACTTCCACGGCCTTGAGGTTTACTCCCCAAAGTACACTCGCTTTCTTTCGCTCCTGTCAGAGACGAAAGGTAAGTGCATGGCTTTCCACAAGCGTGTGCGTGGTTCTGGCGTGATCCTTATCGCCGAGATCCTGAAGCTCAATGGTTACGTACACGACGATGCCGAGCCGACCATGGCATCTATCTGCTCACAATGTTCGTCGCGATTGCGTGATCATGGCCGCGAGGCGCATAAGGATCACGCGTTCACCGCCGCGCGCTTTCTCATGGCCTATGGTCAGAACAAGTCAGAGATGCCTCGCATTCTCCAGAAGTTCAACTCGCCGCTTAACACCGACGGCAGCCGCTACAAGTTACTAGTCGGCTCGAAGGTCATCCGTGAGAGCTACGACTTCAAGGCCATCACTGATATCTTCATGCTCGACGAGCCCAACAATATCTCCATGACCCTCCAGGTGTATGGGCGTGCGGTCAGAAAAAACAGTCACGCAGCCCTTCCTATCGACGAGCGCGTCGTGAACATTCACACTCTCGTGTACACGGTCAATCCAGCCTATCCGTCTCTGTCTCCCGATGCGGCGCAGGCGCAGAGATATAAGCTGCACATGGATGACTATGTACTCATCCAGGAAGTTGATAGAGCACGAAGGAAGTACGCGATCGATGCCGCGATAAACGCTGCGACCATCTGGGGTCACCGCCGGGGAGACCGACAGGGCGACTCTCGGGGCAACCTTGCCGAACGACAGAGTGACTCTCTCGACAAGCCGACGTTAGGCCCACTGCCATTCACACCAGTCAACGACGTGCCAGACGGGCTGACCCTTGATGAACTTCAGACAGCTTCCTTTAGGTCGAGGAGGTACTTCAGGTATGAGATGGACATGATCGGCGTCATCATCAAGCGGTTGTTCATGAGTAAACATGTCTTCACATACGCTGACCTCGTGAAATCCATCCGCTCGCCGCCGTTCACTGTCCAGGTAAACACCGCCCTAATCGACGAGGCACTCATCCGCATCGTTCTTGCCATGATGGTCAACTCGCCAAAGTTGGCAGGAACGCTCCCGTCGGCGACTCCGTCACTGCTCATGGCGTCGTTGACAAACCCAGTCGAGAGAAGGGTGATCCTCGAGGATCGTGTCTACCGTATTGCCCACGTCGGAGACGACTCGCCCACTCGTCGGGACGACGACACAGACGTCACGAGTGGTCTTTACATCCTCGCGCCATGCACGCCCGACGGCGACGTGATCGTCGATGCGCTCATCGACCAACAGCCGCCGCCAACAACAACTCGCCGCATCGTCTCCGTCGACAGGCTAATCTCCGAGTCACACAATGTTCGTCGGTATGCCACTCTCAGAGAGTCGATGATCCTCGAGACAGCCGACGGGACGGAGATGGAAGACTTTGCGCGCTTCTTGCTCTCATACCCTGTCGCCCATCAGCAGCTACTCATCGAGGATTGCATCCGTTGGGATGTGTTCGGCGTGACGACTAAGAATGCACCAGGCGACATTCCGCGACAGAAGATTAGGGGCTGCATCGACCTTGTCTTGTCTGGCATGCATGCTCTTGGCGCGACGGTCACATATCATGAGATCAAGCTCTACAAGCAAGCTGATAAGTACCTGCCGAGCGGCACGTCATCGTCGGGAAAAAAGAACGGCGGGGCTATCCCGACGAGCGAGCGAGTTATCCCCGATGATGCAATCGTCGGCTACGAGACCATCGAGTCTATCCGTATCCTGACGACGGATGGCACATTCGCGGACGTGTCCAAGACAATCTTCAACCGCACGCCAGACTTCAGGGACATGCCGCCTGTCATCGCGTTCATAGAAGACGTCCCCGGCGACAAGCCTCGCTACAAGATTCGTGGCGCTGACGAGGTCATTGGCATCGTTTGTCGCACGAAGCCAAAGGAGCAACTCGCATCCCTCCTTCGAGAGATAGGCATACCTACGCAAGATGGCAAGACAAGGACATACTGCCATGATCTGCTCATGCACCTCATTGATGCCGAAGCGGCCGAGAGAGAGGAGATGACAAAGAACAAGTACTTCTACGGATGGTGGACAGCGCCAATGCCTAAGCAATGATTTTTGCGAGAGTTGGTATAACATACATCCCATCCTCATCCCCATGAACTACTTGTTATCTATCATCATCTTTATCATCACCGTGACGATTGCCGTTGTCTTCTCGATGTCATCGGGAAGCCCTCGCAGCGGGACTCGTACCTTCGTCGGAGGGGCATTCGTCGATATTCCTAGCGCCCTGTCGACGAAGAAAAAAGCAGACGGGTTTACCACGCACGACCGCCGCGTCGGCTTTCATGACGAGACGAGTGTAATGAAGTATGACACTATCTCGGGGGCATCGCTTGGTGTTAAGAGGGGCGCTCTCTCCGGCGGCCCTATCTCTCGATCCGGGGACTCTCGCGGCAAGGAAGTCATCGTTGGTGCACTCGAGAAGGAGGCGCTCAAGGATGTACTAAGGATCGCCGGGGCGGTCCGTGAGATAGGCACCGAGGCCGAAGCAGAAGAGACAATGGGCGCTGCCCTTCTCTTGTAGACGATTTTTTGAAGGCCACCGCCCGTCCACCAAAAAACTATGGTCATAGCTGACATCTACTACGGGTCCGCCTTCCAGAAATTTTTACGAGATGGCTCATATGGCCACGAGAAGTATGCATGGGCAGTCAACTTCATGAAGATGGTGGCCGATGCATTTGCCGATGGCACCGGGAAAGCACGCTTAAAGATGTCCGACAAAACCGTTGTTATCCTCAAGGCAGCCGACCTGTCATGGGCAAATACGTTGACGCAGTCGTTCATCGTCCGCTATGTTGCCGACGATGACACAGTTTACTACCATGCCGTCGAAGTACTCGCAGCCCTTTCAGCGATAGACAAGCCATCTCCTATCTTTCGCGCGTTCATCAAGGCCGCGACTGCATACAACGAGACGATACCTCTCGCCGATGACATGGACAGAAACATAGAGAACATATACGCTGATGGTATCGAACGCGTAGTCTCTGAGAGGATGCTGAGGAGCGCGGAGACAATCACAACCCTCGAGAAGAACATCGAGGAGTTGAATGTGGCGGCAGTGCAAACATCAAAGCGCTTCTCGGAGACGATCGCTCTCATCACGTCTGAGTATTCCACTCGCGTTGAACGCATTGAGGCCACTCTTCGTCGTCTCCGCGAAGATAACGTCGGCCTTGAGAAGAGGCTATTGACTGCCACGAAGATGTACAGAGATAAGCTACGGCTGTCTGGTTGGTACGTGTATGAGATAGACAAGTCTCGAGTGTCCGTCGACCTTCGTCTCCGCGGTGGCTCATTGACCGAGGCAGAGGTTGCCGAGGTGTCATCAGACGACGTGTACTATGTCACGAATGATGCCGATGATAGATACGAGGCTGACTATGTGAGCATCTCGGCGACTAATGGTGTCGATCACTTAGACATCGTCGAGAGAGTTACGATGGTCACCGTCTCTGTTAGGAGGGCGCCATGTGAAGGGGCGATCATCCGCATCTCGGATACGTCGTACATCATGACGCACACCCCGAAGATCATGTCGAAGGCCACGATGGTCAAGGGGTAATGTGTGGTGGGTGTCCTCATCCTTGTCCTCATCCTCATCTTTTTTGCGTGGTGGCCATCGCGTGATTGTCGCAGGTGGTCATCGCGTGATCGTCGCAGGTGGTCATCGCGTGATCGTCGCAGGTGACCAAAAAGTGTGTACTGCTTGTGGTCATCGTCGCGGTAATGAGGTGTGTACTGTTTGTGGTCATCGTCGCGGTAATGAGGTGTGTACTGTTTGTGGTCATCGTCGCGGTAATGAGGTGTGTACTGTTTGTGGTCATCGTCGCGGTAATGAGGTGTGTACTGTTTGTGGTCATCGTCGCGGTAATGAGGTGTGTACTGTTTGTGGTCATCGCCGTGATTGTCGCCATGGTCATCGCCGTGATTGTCGCCATGGTCATCACCGTGATTGTCGCCGTGGTCATCACCATCATCGCCATCATCTATCCGAAAATCTCTCCAGGTACCTACCCGGCGTTCTTGCGAAAATTGACATGACCGCCCCATCACCAAAAAAATCATGAGAACCTCAGCATCATCATCAAAGAAGAACAGAAGCGCCAATGCATCCAACGCCCCACTCCTCACCTTCGATTACACGGGCTCTATCACCCTCACACCATCGAAGCATGTGAAGATGATACGAGCATTCGGAAGGGCACCAACACCTACCGAGTTCGTCTCGCTCTTCGAGCATGTCCCCGATGAACTGGCCAAGATCTTCTGGGTGCCTAACATCGATCTCACAGGTCACCTCACCGGACTTGCACGTCTTGACACGAAGACGATGGTAGAGGTTATATCACGCATGATGAGCCACAAGAACATCGCAACCGACATTGCCCCATACCTCGATCTCATCGACGAGGATGGCAGCATGCCGAAGTTCATGAAGAAGGCACGCGCTTACTTTGGCATCGCCCCCGAGACGAGAGGTGCCAACGAGTTTGCAGAAGCTGTCTCTCGGTTTCATACCACAGGCGAAATCGCGACTGGCCTCGAGAATCAAGCAGCATATGATGACTACATTCATGAGGTCATGCAGACTGCCAAGGACGAAGAGGAACAATCCGAGATGGCAGAGGTGTGCATGGCGAGGGATGCCGAGGATGATAGGGAGAGTAGGGTAGATGTCGACTAGGTATGTCATCATCGCCTTATTTTTTGCAGTGGTCATCGTGCCGCGTGGTAGTAGTTGGCTGTGTATCATCGTGCCGGCTGTGTATAATCGCGGCAAAAAAGAGGGAGAGATGGAGATGGAGATAGTGGCTTCCCTTCATCTATCTTCTCGCTAACCTCGCAGTCCTGTGATATTCGTTGACATCATCTCTCGCCAACGCCTCGATCTTCCTTAGATCGCCACCGCCTCTCTTCTTGTACCCCTCGATGATCCCTGCCTTGTCCGGAATGGTCGTCCCGCCGTTCTCGTAGATGTCACGAATGGACTTACGGATGGCGGCTGTGTGTGCGTGCTTCATGATCGCCAGGCGATCGGCCTCGTCATCGTCGTCCTGACGAGTTTGTGAGCCATCGCCTATCTCATCTCCTCCCTCATACATACCTCTCCTTGTCTCTCTGAAACTGCCTATCCCGATGATGACAGGTGCGTCGTCGAAGATCATTTCCTTCCCATCTATCGTGACCATCTTGTCGTCACCCTCTTGGTCAGCCACAAAGCCGCCTCGGTATAACATCTCCCTTGTCTTGAGCACTGGACAGACCATAAGTGTGTGTATGACCATCCTGACAAAGACATGACCAAAAAAATATAGCGTTTACTCTTCGTCGGCTTCTTCTTCGTCTTCTTCGTCGGCGTCGATCTTCGAAGCCTTCTTTGAGCCCTTCTTTGGAGTTGGTGCTTCCTCTTCGTCGTCTTCTTCATCAGAATCGACTGCTGCCTTCTTCTTTCCTGACTTCTTGGATGGCTTTTCTTCTTCTTCGTCGTCAGAGTCGGCTGCCTTCTTGGCTGTCTTCTTGCCGGCTTTCTTGACTGGCTTGACATCATCGTCATCTTCTTCGTCGTCAGAGACTTCGGCTACCTTTTTCTTGGTACCCTTACCGCCTTTCTTTGGCTTGTCATCATCACCCTTAGCGCCAGGAGTCTTCTTGACGATGACTTTGGTCACTACCTGCCATGCATCGCATGAGTTTGCGAGTGTATAGAGGTCGGTTAATGATGCGCCTGCGTCCTGTGCAGCAGACCAGAATGCCACGTTGATGGCATTGTCGCTGTACTTGGATACGGTGGTGGTCTTGTTGAAGATGAGGGCGATGGCCACATACTTTGCAGCATGGAACATCCAGGTCATGAATTTCTCTGCAACGTCGCTCTTGAGAGCATCGGTGACTGAGAATCTTCCTCTACCTGTTACCTTACACTTTCTTTTGACGTGTTGGGTCACATTCTTGGTGACTTTGCCCTTCATGTCGGAGTTGAAATCCTCTGGACGTGAAAGCTTGGCCATCGACTTAAGGATGGTCAAGGCGCCTGGGCGCTCTTTAGCAAAGTCGCTGACAAGAGTGAGATCTTTTTCGTCTTCCTGTGCTGTTTTGATGTCGTCGACGACCTTGTTGAAGATATCTTCAATGGCGGCGGCGGCAACAGCATCAGCGCTGAAAGCTTTGTTCTTCTTCTTGTCTACGATGTTAGGCTCACAGTTGTTGTCGATAAAGTCTTGGTAGTTGATGTACATGTTGTCTGGATACTTCACGATGAGCTCATCATCAGCGACCGATTGGATCGATCTGAGTTGATAGAGGACTGCAGCGTTGAAGAATGCGACGTTGGCATCAGTTGACTTGGTTGCGGACATGATTGTAGTGTGTGAGTGTTGTAGTTTTTGGTTAGCAATCCTGGCGATTCAATTTTCTCCGCGAGCGATGATGACATGTCCACGAGTCAGATAGCGACTTATTTCAACATGGGGCCACTCCTTGACATACGCGCCAAAAGATGGACAGAGGACTGAGAGTGGAGATACCGACGACGAGAGCGGTAGAGAGAGTGTGTGCACCAACGACCGTGGATGTGGATTACGCGATGATCGCTAGCAGTGATCATGCGTCTATTGCGGGTGATGACCATGTATCCGCCACATGCGATGAACTATCGATGGCCGCGTGCAGTGACCATGTAGCCGCCGCATGCGATGAACTATCGAGGGTCACGTGTAGTGACCATGCAATCGCCGCAGGCGATGACACCTCGAGGATTGCTGCAAAAAACGATGATGATGCCATCTCCTCCCCCGATTTTCCAGAGAGCATCATCGAGAAAGTATCATGCCACCCAGACGGAATCATAACAGCCCATTATACCCTCTCCGCGAGGACGACAGATAACGTCGCCACGTATACGCTAGGCATCTACCGAGGAACGGCGTCTCCATCGTTCGTCATGGATAATAGAGGTGCGCTCATCCTCGCTGACTTGCTTGTTACCGAGAGATATGCATCTACCATTCCACATCATCTTATCCTCCACCGCGAGGGTGACAAGATGCTGAGGACGTACCTATGGGACTGATCGTCGGAGAACTAATCGTTGACTGATAGGACCACCCTTTCATCTTTCGGGACATCCCCATCGCTCGTAGCGATGACCTCATAGTAGAAGGTGCTGTAGTATGGCGCCTCAACCCATGTCATGTCATGTGGGTCGAAGCGGTAGATTTCATCACTACAGCCGCCAACGGTAACCCTCACGGTATATCCCTTCTCTGTCGTCACGATAAGGTGGAATGTGTACTTGTAGTACCATTCGATAGTCACGGAAACGATCTTGCCATACATATCGGCCAGTTCATTGGCCTTTTTTTCTTGCCTCATCTCCTGCTCGCTCATCTCATAATCGACCATGTTCATGGCAGAGGCAGTCGAGATGATCGAAAAAAGATGAGGATACCTACTCTTCAGGGTCTTCCTCGCGCGGGCGGCTGATGACCTGAGGCTGTCGATAACATCGTCCCAGTCAGCGCTCTCTGGGCTGAAGCGGTAGATGCTGTCATCATCGCCGCAAGTGTCGATGATCAACTCATAGCCCTTATCGGTCCAAACGCGGACAGCGAAGACATACTTGTAGTAAGAGTGATACTTCCTACGGACGATGTTGCCGTATATCTCTTTCATCGTCACTCATAATTTTTTGCGGTGATTAAAGGCGCGTCAAATTTGAACGCGGAGATGTATCTATACCCATTCCATCATCTCATGTGTCGACCAATCGCATCCGCAACACTCGTATTCCCAGTCGCCACTCGATATCTCCCACTCTACGCACTCTACCAGAAGATGACGAATGTGTCATGGCGACACACCAACGTCATCTCTGCGGGTGATAAGGCGGCCTATACAGCCGTCGACGAGAGGGTCAAGAGGCTGTACATCCCGTTCCTGAAGCTCCTCAATAGTGTCGACACCATTGTCGGCGAGAACTGGAAGCATGCAGTCCCTAAGCATATCCGTGAGATTCCACTCGTCGACTTCATTCGTCGCTTCGTGGAATACATCGAGGCCGAGCATGCCCTGACGTATCAGAAGTTCATCAGCGACTTCATCGAAGACCCGCTAGTCCGTAAGGAACTATTCGAGAGCAACCAGATCTACGGCCCGATCATCCACCTCGATGAGTACGCAAAGAAGTACGTCCAGGACAAGAAGTATCCGTATACACTCTTCGCGAACATGCTGATAGAACACATCCTACTGCCGGTCATCTTCACCTTCGTTGGTTGGACGGCCGACACGACGACCGATATCATCAAGAGAGTGCCTGGCTTTATCAACGCCAACACATACATCCAGGCCGACGAGAAGACACATGTGGAGTTCGCTTTCATGCTACTCGACATGTACCCAGCCATTATCCCTCCACAGGCCGAGGGCTGCCAGATCATTGACAGCTTTGTCTCCTTCGTCGATAAGTTCCTAGAGAGCGCGTTTGAGGACATCGAGGTTCCGGGTATCACCGCCCAGATCCTCATGAACGTCGCAAGGGCACAGGCAAATGATGTGATCAATCGCTTCTATGGACAGGGTAAGCCATCCTACTATACCGTCGGATCTCTCCCAGGATACATGCTGTCAGCCAACAGAATGAAGAAGGAAGCATTCTTCGAGACCAACTCCGCCGTCTACTCTCACGTCGTCTCGTCTGACTGGGGTAGTGTGTCTGCGAGCGTCATGGATATCTAGGCGACTATCATCCATCTTTTTTGCATCACCCCCTTCCCCCCCCCCGATGTTCGGTGAAGATGGCGACGCGATAACCGCCGGCGATGGCCACGATGCTCGCGGCGATGACCACGGCAATGCCCACGGCGATGGCCACGATGCTCGCGGCGATGACCACGATGCTCACGGCGATGCTCACGGCGATGGCCACGATGATCACTTGGTGCTCACGGCGATGGCCACTGCGATGACCACTGCGATACACAGCCGCTTCGCGGCGCGATGACCACGGCGATGGCCACGATGATCACTTGATGGCCACTGCGATGACCACTGCGATACACAGCCGCTTCGCGGCGCGATGACCACGGCGATGGCCACGATGATCACTTGATGGCCACTGCGATGACCACTGCGATACACAGCCGCTTCGCGGCGCGATGACCACGGCGATGGCCACGATGATCACTTGATGGCCACTGCGATGACCACTGCGATACACAGCCGCTTCGCGGCGCGATGACCACGGCGATGGCCACGATGATCACTTGATGCTCACGGCGATGGCCACGATGCTCACGGCGATGGCCATGATGACTGCTTGATGCTCACGGCGATGACTGCTCGATGCTCACGGCGATGGCCATGACACTCGGGCAGTTACTATGACACATGCCCGCGGCGATGCAAAAAATTGAGGCCCAGTGGCGGTTAACCAAAAAACAGCATGCAACCAATCAACACACTCACCGCGATAATCCGCAAGATCAAGGCCTATTTCCTCAGTTACTTCGATGACGAGAGGGGAGGCGATAGCTACATCAACGAGCCACTAGAGGCCATCCCATCATCTCCGACCCGCACCTACACAGACGGCGATGACTGCATCGTCCTCATTGAGGACGGCACTACTCACTCGCATGTTCCCATCCCTACCACCATCATAGCCCCAGCGGCTGAGAGGGTCACTATGGATGAGTTCATTCGTGGACGTCCTAGTACCCTTGAGGATTTTCAGACTGCTCGCGAGGCATATGTCATGACACTCGATGATTGCTTGATACATGTCACCGACAAGGTCGAGGATGATAGGTTAACCATCACCGTCTCAGCCACTGAACCATTCACGGCAACTTCATCATCACCACCAACACCACTTCCGAAAGATGGGCCTACTGATGACATCTTCATCGTATCTCCCACACCAAGCATGGAGACGAATGCTACACGTCATGAGGATGAAACCGACTCAAAGAACGCAGAGATCATCAAGGCGATGATCGATACGCAACGATCATCGTCCCGCCCTATCTATGAGAATCAGGGAACATTCACACTCACTCATAACTATATACCAAGGGTTAGCGAAGAGCCGCATATAACGCTCGCTGACATCGAGGCGGCCCACATGGTCTTTGTGAATGCCACGTATAGACCATTTGCCACCGTCGTTCTTGAGCGTCATCTCTCTATGGATGACACTCAACGCGAGGAGATGATGAATCCGATGACTCCCCCGAGAAAGAGAGAGACACGAGCACCTAACTCATCTCCACCAACTCTTGGCGAGACTTCACCGACAGACAGTCTAAAGACCCCCGATACTCCAGAGAATGACATACCATGGGCAACGGCTGACGCCCTCAGAAAAAATTGAAGCCCGATATGAGTCATCAAACAACATATCTTTCACCACCGCGAACGCTGCTCGCTAAGGACATCCATCATCACTATCCCTGATGAACAGCACACATTAATGACCACATGACTATACGCGATAGGATGTCGAAGGCAATATGTTGATCAGTCAACCGAGTTTCTAGAGCTCGGCGCTGATGCGACAAAAAAACCAACGAATCCAACTATATCACGTATACGAATAGGTCAGCGATGATGCTGAACAAGGGACAAAAAAATATGGATGACTGCGAGGCACTCGCTGTGCTGATTATCTGTTATCTCAGGCAGTACTTTCACACTGCACTCTCACACTGTAATCTCAGGCTGTAATCTCAAGCTGTTATCTCAGGCGGTAATCTCAAGCTGTTATCTCAGGCGGTAATCTCACACTGTAATCTCACACTGTACTCTCACACTGTTATCTCACACTGTACTCTCAATCCGCTGTGGCACTTTGTAATCTCACACTGCACCCTCACACATCTCCTTCCCCAAAGATCTTGCAAGCATCGAACAATCACCACCCCACACACACTCTCACACTGTACATATCACACCAAGCCTCTCCCAGCTTATTTTTTTGACAGCCTCCCTGGGCTGGTAAAGACCATGACGACGATGACCACGATCACTCCGACCCTTTCCACGGACACATACAACATCACCATCGCCGATGGCACCTGTACCATCTATGTCCATGCAACACACTCGACGATGAACTACCGCATCATCTCCGACGATAGCCCAGCATCTAACCGACTCTACGTCATCTGCGAGGGAGCGACGATAACAGCAACGCCATACATGCTCATTGTCGAGAGCGGCGATCGCGTTCTCTTCTCACTGACTACCACCCTATCCTCGCTGAATCAATCATTCTTCGTGACTGACGACGGCACCCGCATTCTCTTCGGTGTTCCTAACCCATACCATGTCGATGCTGCAACGACGAAGGTGATCATCAAGCGGCCATCAGAGAGCGAGTACATGAGGTATACATCGATGCAGGTGAAGATGCTCCCCGACGGCTGTAAGTTTTACACATCATCTGGGACAACGATCCACCTCCATCGCGGCGCTCCTGAAGGCCTTACCGAGAATGATTGGTGGGATGCCGTGACCATCAACGACGTTCGCCACGAGATTCGCAGCGGCGTCGCTGATAGCTACATCTTCGTTGAGTAGGCGCCGCCCGCGAAGATCAAGTAGGCATCGCCCGTCTTTTTTGAAGCAACCATCGCACCATCACAAAAAAATCATGAGTACCCCAAAACCATCCATCGTCTCCGATCTTCGCGCAGCGATCAAACTCCTTGACGAAGAGGGAGACGTGACCCTCTTCCGTAAGTACATTCGCGGTGACGTGCCACTATCGGGTCGCATTGACATCTTCCTCGACACTGAGACAACAGGCTTTGCCGTCTATGATAAGGTGATCCAGTTGGCCTACGTCGTCAAGTACTATCCAGGCAATGACGACGACCCATCCGTCATCCCCGACGATGGCGTCGAGATATTCGTGGCTTCTGACATCATCAACGTGAAGTGCACAATCTCGGCCGGCGCATATAAGGTGCATGGGATTACGCAAGCAATGGTACGCGGCGGTGAGGACCAAGATGCTGTCTACTCGCGGTTGAAGAACATGTGCAATCTATCACGTAAGACAGGCGGCGACATCATCGCGTTTAACGCACCATTCGACAAGAAGATGATGGGCAGTGACTTTGCCAACTACTCATGGAAGTGCGCGATGAAGACACTGAAGTCGGTAGGCATCAAGGGTAAGCTCGCCGAAATATACGAGGAGACATTTGGTGAAGAGATGAGGGATGCGCATGATGCTCTCGGCGATGTCAGAGCGATGATCGCCGTGTACGAGAAGTATGACTGTCACATGTAACGACAGGGAGATCATCGCATATTTTTTGAGGTGGTTGTATACAATGCGTCAGCAAAAAAACATACGTGTCTTCGCTACCACAGCCGCGGAGTTAGAGAAGGCGACAGAGAGGATGAAAGAGGCATGGACAGTCGTCCTCGTTATCCCGACGATGGATGTCATTAAGGACATGGGAGGCCTCGATGCGTTCAAGACGAGCATCAACATCATGAGCAAGGCTGACTATATTGCAGCGAGCAACTGGCATGTCGATGATGTGATCGGATAGGCATCGCCTTCCGACCGACAGGGAGACATCGCCGACCGACAGACATGGAGTCATCATCACTCGATCTTTTTTCACGCACACCTCATAACATGTCACTATCAGACACTATCGCCGAGACGGTATCCTCCTTCGACTTTCTAGTCTTCGGGCTGATCTTCCTCATCTACATCGCCGTGAACTCACAGATCTTCTACGATCGCGTCCTCGGCTCATTCAACGGCGCACTCAGCATGGGCATACCGACCAACTACGGAACGATCATACAAGCGCTAACCGTCGCGGTCACAAGTATGATCGTCTATGCCCTCTACGAGAACGAGATCATCTAACCCCTCAGCATCGAACATCAGAGATAGAGAGACAAAAAAAAGTAGAGAGAGCCGCCACTTAGTAAGAACAGTGGTATGCACGACCCTTGTCGTCATAGACAAGGCCGACGGCGTCTTCATCATAGTCAGTCTCGGTGAGACTTTCGATGACGTTGACGACAACCATGTCATCACTAACAAGCACACCCTTCCATTCTTTGGTTGATGGATCGTATGAGAATCCTTGAGGAACACCATTTCTTACGAGGATGAGTTTGCCAGCGTGAGCGGTAACGAATGAATCGAGTCTCTCAGGTCTGTATGGAGTGAACATACCGTCCTGAATGACGCCGAGCATGTCACCATTCTTTGCTAATCTGCAACCGCCAATGGTGAGTGGCTTATCGATGATGATAAACTTCTCGTCACGGTCATGATGAGCAGTACCATTGATATCAATGTGTGGCTTGATGTTGGATCTATCTCTTACAGGGACCTTGGAAACTGGAGTGGCAACTGGCTTGACCTCTGGTGTTTTTTCGATGACGATGTTGTGTGGACCTTTTCTGTAATAATCTGGGAGAGTGAAGGTTGATGGAACAGGGACAGGGACAGGCTTGGAAACTAGTTGTTGAACAGGCTTGAACACTGGTTGTTGAACAGGAACGGCTCTTGGAGTAGTAACAGGTTGTTGGACAGAGACAGGCTTCTTTTCTTCAGCAGTATCGTTGATCGTGGTTCTAACGCAGATGGCCTTGTTGGAGGTAATGAATACGTTGGTTCCTTGGATGACGACTTTGATTCCGTTGACTTCGATTTCTGCAGACATTGTGAGAGAGAGTGAGAGTGAGAGAATGAGCTATGTATCTTTTTGTGTGTGTTGGGGTATGATTGCCGCAGCCGTCTTCAATTTTTTTGGCCACCGCCGCGACCGCCAGGGAGGGGACCATTTGGGCAAAAAAGAGGAGGAAAGGCCATGATCGTCTCAACGTCGTGGACGAACGCCACGACGCATAGCCATCTTCTTGACATCGGCGATGATCCTTGCATCGACATTCGTAGCAAAGCCTAGCCAGCGATCAGTATTGTCAGCAAGGAACGAGATGACAGCATCGTGGCCAGCGATGAGTGCCGCACCAGAATACCACTCAGCCACTTTGTCGTACCTGAAGGCCATGCTCATCACGAATAGATTCATCGGGTTGTGTGCCGCGATGGCAGTCATGTGGGTACAGAGGAATGCCTTGAAGGCATCGCCGACGGTCGTGGTAGAGTGGATTGTGTCATAGTCGCCAGTAGTGATGATGTGCACCATGTCGCTGCTGATGTGTGGGATGATGTCAGAGCGGTTCACATAGACGCGTGATATCCATGAGTTAGGCATGATGGCCCTGTACATATGTGCAAGGGCGATGTTGACCAATCTTGCATGTATGACCTCCCTCTTCTTCGCAGTCGCCCTCCATATCTTCCATGTACCTCTGACATCCGAGGATGTATAGAGGATCGACAGTTCATTGACGCGGTTGTGAGGGCATGTGTAAAGGGAGGATGCATATCTTCGTGGGATCACCCAGGCAGCATTATCACCAAGCGCTTCGCGTGCGGCTCCATGATCCTCGTATGGAAGGTGGGATGCGATTATGGGGATGATGTCTGAGCAACGCCAGCCATATCCGCGTGATGGATAAACGACGGCAGGGGTAACAAGGCCGCGAGAGTGAGCTAGGCATCCGAATGATGACACATCGGCTATGATGGTCGATGCAATGCGTGGTGGTGTGTATGGTGGAAGGGTTACAGTGGTCTTCTTGGTGTGCATTTTTTTGGGTACAGGTGCGAGAGTCAAAAAATTACGATGGACCTTAATCGAGAATTACCGCGGGGATCATGGCCATCGCCGTGAGCATCGGGCAGACATGGTGGTCATCGTGGCCATCGTGGTCATCGCCGTGGTCATCGCCGTGGCCATCGCCGTGGCCATCGCCGTGGCCATCGCCGTGGTCATCGCCGTGGCCATCGCCGTGGTCATCGCCGTGGTCATCGCCGTGGCCATCGCCGTGGTCATCGCCGTGAGCACTATGAGCATCAAGCAAGCATCGTGATCATCACCATGGTCATCACCATGAGCATCGCGCCGCTTCGCGGCTGATCATGCCCAAAAAATGTGTGTGTGTCTCCGTCTACTTACCTGTCTGCCACTTTCTACCACATCGCACACACTTAGCGGTCACGGTAGGTGCCTCGTCAGCGCCTCTCGTTTGCTTACTCATCGTCACGGTCTCATTACATCCACACTCGCATACGTACATCTTCGACGTCTTGAGGACCACCTTGATGTTCAGGCGGAACTCGATGTCCTCGTATATACTTCTGTTGGCCTCGGGAGCGAGCTCATCGAGAGACATGTGCAGAAACTCGTTGCACTTGATGCCGCGAGAAAGCAGACTCTTCAGTACGTCGGTCTCGTTGATCGCCATGCATGCTTTCTCGAAGAGCACCTCGTACTCACCGTAACATTCGGGGCATGTGTTAACGTCGTCTGTATGGTAGACTTCTTCGAGGATATGGTAGCCGGCTGTGCGAATCCTGTTGGCTATCTTGTCGGCGATCGGGTAGACCTCTTCCTCTGTCACGTCCTTATCCATGAAGACGCCTGGATTGTTCATGATGCGATCGATGATGACACGGCGAATAACCTTGCGGGCATTGTTTGGTGCTGACATGTTTCTTTGTTCCGATCATCTAGAAACGGTCAATTTATTCACGCGATACATATGGACAATATTACACAAGCCATCTCTGGCATTACCAAGAAAAGCTACATCATTGCGGGGGCCATCGTTGCAATCGTCGCACTTGCCTACACATACCTTCGCATTCGTCGCTCTGTCTTCGAGGCGGCCAGCGTTGGTTATTACCGCGCTCCTGACTCGTTCGCCCGTCAGACAGGGGTGACATCTCTTGACGTCATCATCACCGACGCGACGCTCTTTGGTAACCTGCTGGGCTTTATCATGGCCGACGATGATGTCTACCCATTCACGATAGCCATTCATGGGTTGGGTACCTGGAACATTGATGATGTGCCCGTTACGTTTGATGGCGACGGTGCTCTCGGCATACCGAAGAGGGCTAGTTTGACTATCTCTCACGGTCGGTTGATCCTTGAGGATGACGAGACGGTCTATGTTGCCGCAGAGTGGATACCTGTCTTCTAGGCATGTCGATCTTTTTTGTCACCGCGCAATCGTCGCTGTGGGCATCGCTCTCGTCGACAAAAAAGTATCGATCTCGTCTTCTACACATTCTCGGCACCGCCGACGACGATCCGCTTCATCACCCTCAGTGTGCTCACCCATATCCTGACGGCATACACCACCATCGTCACCGCGCACGGCATGAAGACGGTGGCGGGAATCAGCGAGATCCACCATAGTGCATTACTTGTCGCGGCGAGGCATACAGCGATGATGATGCCGGCAAACGGAGGGATGGAGACGACGATCGCGAGTAATGACAGAGAGATCGCGTAACACATGGTATGCACCCTTTCTATCCTCTTCGGGACGTAGACGCGGGAAATGTGTTTGTTGCAAACTATGTCATCGATCATCGCCTTCATCATCTCTTCGTCATCATCAAGGACGCGGTTTGATGCCGTGTAAGATGTCACGTAGATCACTCGTAGTGAGCTATGCGATAAACAGACGCGATTCTCAGCGGAGACGATGACATCGGTTAACCGTGAGCGCTTGGACAGGTGCGCTCTTCTTGGTTGTACACTGTATGCACTGAAGTCTCTCCAGTACTTCCATGCGCTCTCGTCGATGTGGGTCAGGTTAGCGCGAAGGACATTCTCAAACATCTTCGACTCGACGAACTCTCTCGAGAGATGATATGCGTTGACATATAGCCTGTCGGCAAGGATGCGACCATCGCGAAGTTCATTGCTCGTCGACGAAAGAGATAGCACGTCGGCGATTGGTAGATAGTCGCAGATGGATATGAGCATCTCGGTTGGTAATGATGTCAGGGTCGCTGTCTGCCTCACCTCGACGATAAGACATTGGCGAAGCGGCAATGACTCGGTGGCGACTGCAAATAACTCTCGTGACATCATACTCGTGACCTTTTTTTCGCTGCTCGTTGTCGTCAAAAAATACACGACCATCTCTACCATCTTAGACAAAGTGGGTAACGCGGCGGTACTCACCAGCTAGCCGACCGAGGACGATGATGCCAACCAACCCCGTGAGGATGACTGCCATGAAGACGGCAGCGATGATGAGTGGAATGAAGAAGGTCTTTATCTCAGCCGCGATTAGGGACGCTGCGATGATGATGTTAATGAAGGTTAGTATGTATGCACCGATGACTATGTACAGGAATGAGAGCATGTTCGACTGGCTAACCTTCTGGACATCAGCGAAGCGCTTCGGGACATCAAGGCGGTCGGTGTTCATGAAGATGCCTAGGCACTCTGTCATGTCAAGGAATGCATCCTCGGACGCCTCGTCGTCGCGGATGGTGATCCTCGGGATCTTTTTTGGCGATGCGATGCACACGCGACCATTGCAGCGAACGATGATGTGCTCGAACGAGTACGAGTCGTCGATAAAGAATGGCCGAGACGGGATCGCGTCTATGTTTGTGAGGTCGACGCATTTTATCTGCCGCATTCTCTTGGACTTCAGGAAGGGCATGCTTATATGCAGCGCATCCCTCATGAAGTGGTCAGCGATAAAGGCAATGTCGCTGAACCGCTTACTCGTTGCAGTGAATGATAACGCGTCGGCGATTGGTAGGTATGTAGCTATGTGTCTATGCATCTCGTGAGGAAGGTCGGTGAACATTTTTTGATCACCGCCGCAGTCGTCAAAAAATGTTCCTTCCACCTGCCGATACTTTCTGGATCATCGCCGAGTTCCTTCCCATCACATCTCATATCTACCTCTCGAAGGCGCTCGATGGTACCCTCTTTCATGACGCGATCATGAACACCGAGGACTATCTATTCACGGGGACGGCGATCACTCGCTTTCCGCATCGCGCTTACGAGATCCTCAATGCCATCACCATCTACAAGACGAAGATGGGCATCAAGCCGCCGATGAAGATGACAGTGAGGATGTATCGTGCCGCGGCAGCCATCGGTGTTTACTCGAGGAATGCTCACAAGTATATCCATGAACGATCGAGAAAGATGCGCAACAATGATGTCCTATACGACACGAGCATCTTCGACATGTGTAGGATGAAGGAACGCGCCGATGAATATATGCGGACGGGTAAGAAGAGCACCGACCTACTCAATGGTATTCGCTTTGATCCTCGGAGGGTCATCGACCTTCGTTTCTCCAGGATACATGTTAGGATCACCCCCAACGACATCTTCGACTATGACGAGTCGACGAGGAACCAATCGAACCTTCTCATCGACATGAGTCGTCCTGAAGAACTCCGTGCGATCATTGCCGCGGCCCTCGTCGACATCAACGTATGTACACTGCGGGGGATCCTCGACGTGCCGGCCGTTAGGAGCATGATCATCAGAACGAACGATGATGAGCTGATACGTAAGTTTGTCAGTGTGACTGGCTACTATGGCTGGTTGTGGAAGATGGGTGGCCACCCCGTCGTCAACGAGATGAAGAAGGAGCGTGTCGCATGGTCAGAGGAGACGAAAAAATTGATGGTAGGGGATGGGATGTAAACAACATGACCACTCTTCAATCATACGCTATCCATTTCGCTGTCGGCCTTGTCACTGGGGCTATCACCGTGAAGATACTCAGATATTACGGCAAGATGTAGAGGGGGGGTCATCCTCGTCCTCGGCCTCATCTTTTTTCGTAGGCATCGCTGTGGCCGTCGGGCGAGCATCGCCGCGAGGGTCGTAGCAAAAAAAATTGATGACAGTCACCCGTACATAAAACATCATGACACCAACACCATCAATGAACAACAATCCATTCAGCACCATCGGACTTGCATTTGGCACTATCCTCGCACTACTCATCATCAATCGTCGCAAAAATAATGACCGTCGTCGTAAGAGATAGAGATGCATCGAGCACTGCCATCTTTTTTGGCGACGCAGTCATACATGTCCGATCGAAGATTATTCATCATCCGCGACGCGCTCAGGAAGATGGCAAGGTATAAAGCGATCCTTGGCGAGGACTACGCAGCGAAGGCATATGCGAATGCGGCAGACATCATCATCGACGACGCGACCCTCGAGAAGGTGCTGAGAGGTTCGTCGAGCTCTACTTCGTCTATTCGCGGCATCGGCAAGGGTATCACCGCCTTCGTCGCATCGATGGTCGCACATGGACATGTGCCTGAGATGGAAGAGATGAGGACAGATCCTCGCATCATCGCCGCTGAGACACTCGAGGAGGTTATCGGCATCGGCCCCGTAGCGGCCATGAAGTTTGTCGCCGAGGGATGCAGGTCCGTCGCCGATGTTGCTGCCCGAGATGATCTGAGCAGCCTTCAACGTATCGGAGTCTCTGTGTATGGGAAGGTCATGAAGAGAGTGCCGAGAGCGATCGTCGAGGAAGTCTTCCGGGATGTGGCAACGTGTATGTTACCTAACTCGCACGTTGTTGAGGGAGATGATGGGGATGTCCTGTCGGATCGTAGGGATGTCTCTGTACCTGACGACGGTAACACCATCACCACCCTCATCACCGGCAGCTATCGGAGAGGATCTCGAGACAGCGGCGACGTGGACATCCTCATCGTCATCCCCGACGGCATCATCATCCCTGCGAGGTATCTCGCCGTGCCAAAGGGGAGCATCATACTCACGGCTGGTGAGATGAAGATGTCATACCTCTATGATCGACATGCCGATGGTCACAAGTCTGACGCAGAGCAATATGTCCAGGTCGACATCTTCGTCGCCTCTCGGAGTATGTACATCCCATACCTGCTGTACTCGACTGGCAGTGCCGACCACAACGTGTACATTCGCGGACTGGCCAAGTCGAAGGGATACCACCTGACTCAGTACGCGCTCACTAAGGACAATGTCGTGGTACCTCTGAAGGACGAGAAGGCGCTCTATGACATTCTGGGGGTGGGGTATGTGCCGCCTGAGAAGAGGTAGGTAGATATGTGATCCTCGCGGCGATGACCATGACCCCTACCGAAAAAATTGAATCCGCCCCGGCCAATCATACAACAACACAAAAAAGATAGACACACACTCTTTCATCTCATTACACACCCCATACCCATTAGCTACAATGAACACAACCACCCCACAATTCATCACTCTCCAAGATGCCAACGGCACCTTCCAAACCTTCCAACTTGTCCCAGTTAACACCGCTACCATCACAACCATCCAAAGTGTTCCAAGCGCTCCAAGCGTCAAGACCACTCAAAGAGTTTCAACAGTTACCAACAAGCCACAAAGAGTTTCTACTGCAGTTCACAAGCCTGTCACTGTCCCAACTCCTGTTGCCACCCCAACCCACACTCCAAAAAAGTCAGGTCGTGTTCCTAGAGGTCAAAAGGTCTTCAACAACGGCGTTGCCTACATTACCATGACTGACTCCAAGGGTGTTGACAGACTCCTCATGGTAGTTAACAAGAAGGGCCAACTCAACCTCCCAGGTGGCATGAAGGATAAGACAGATGTTGACGAATGCCACACAGCTCTCAGAGAGACAGCAGAGGAAACAACTGATCACAAGAATGGTGCCGTCGTTGACATCTCTAGTGCTACATACTGCTGGACTTATGCTAACAACCACAACAATGGTTCCACAACCATGGTCGCTGGCTTTCATCTTGGCACCTCTCAACGTCTTCACAGACATGAGATCAAGAACCGTGAGACCACTGAAGTTACCTGGATGGCAGTCGGTCAGTTGAGATCAATCATCGCTAACGGCGGATTGAATGACACTGATGATTACACAGTCTTGGGTAAGAAGTACAAGATGTACGGCCCATGCGTCGGAACATTCATGAAGTTGAGCAATGATGGCTTCATCTAATTTTTTTGGTGGTCGCAACGGCGGCCATCGCGACAAAAAAAACGAGGATGATGCAGATGATCATTATTCATCATCGCTGTCATCATCAACGGGATGACCAACGGGATGACCAACGGGATGACCAACGGGATGACCAACGGGATGACCATCATGGGCAACGCCGCGACCATCGGCTCTGTCATCACCGTCTCTCTCACGGAGATACTCCTCAATAGCCGCCCTCTCACTCTCAGGGATCCTCGGAGTAACAGGATAGTCAGCCTCAGTGACGACGATCTTGCCGCCGCCGAGTGCCGGTATGACTCTTCGCGATGACTTGAAGAATGCCTCGATCATTCTGTAGACAACGACAGGACCATGTCGAGGGTTATTTTTCAGCAGATACTCGAACATGCCCTCTATCTGAGGAGCAAGATAGGTGAGCAGTTTGTCCTCAGCGCGACCGAGGCGCTCGCCCTCGAAGGTCACTGAGCTGCAGATGTTAAGAACGCCCATGTGCGTGAACGATGACATGTCGAAGATCTCGCGAACATCGCGGTGTGGGTTGTTGGCAATGTATATGCAGATGACCTTCTTCATCTCTAGTGGCCATCGCACGTAATACTCAGTCTTCATCGGGCAATACTTAGAGATCAGTAGGAGGAGGTTGATCCTCGATGTGTAGTCTCTCTCTGACTCAATCATCGGTGTAAGCGATACATCTTGGCGCTTGGCGGTCAGGATGAGCCTCTCAGCGGTCATGCTAGAGAATGTCTGCATCGTCTTGTGAAGGTGCCCGTAATCCTCGTTGTCTGTGATCATGCATCCGTAAACGTAGTTATTGATCGTCTCCAGATCCAACGCGGCGATCCTCTCTGGTTGTTGCTTCAAGAGTTTGTAATCTGCGTGTGAAAATCGTTGACCCATTATGTATAACTATGGATAGTAGAATGCGTGATTATCTAATGCTCACATCGGTCGTCTCAAGAAGTGCCGGGTTGATGAAGGGGACGTCGACATCATCGTCGGCTGGCTTCATCTCCAAGGCTAACGAGATTCTTGGCGGCAACTTCATCGTCGTCGGCCGCGTGGGTCAGGTTCGTCTTAACGACGTCTACGTCGGCGGTAATGATCGTGATGATCCATGGGATGGACTTCGCGATGAATGAACACTCCCCTCTCTCTCTCTCTCTCTCTCTCTCTCTCTCTCTCTCCGCCGTTTTTTGACCCATCATCGCCCTGGCAAAAAAGACCATGATCCCACTATCACGCGCCATGAACACACCCGACTACTACTCATTGGGCTTCATGAACAACGTTAATACTCGCCGCGATGATGGTGATACTCTCGTATACCTCATGAGGTATGCATGTCACTTACCAATCCCGGGTGGAATTGCCCGACACCTACCAGGCGATAAGGAACTCATAGAGGGCTACAGTCTTCCTGAGGATGTCCTCGACGCGATCCAGTTCTGGATAAGCTGCCCAACCATCGATGCCATGGCGAAGAGGTACGCGCTTGTCGATGCACTCATCGTCGCAATCAATGAGCTGCCATACCACCCCGACGATGAGTATGTCGTCCCTGATTATCAAGGAAGCACGTCATCCATCTGCGACGTTCTATCGACGCGGTTAGACAGTGACGACAACCTTGCTGTCCGACAGGGCATTCGTAGCCTAAGCATCGATGATATCTACGACAATCTCTCTTTCCTCTGCACTGAGGATCTAAGGGTTATCTGCGGCCGCTTAGACAGCGTCGATGATTATGAGTCGATCGTCGAGGACATCATATCTCGGGCCGACATGTATCTCTTCGACATCGCCTATCTATTCCCGAGGACAGCGGTCGCCCTCATCATCAGGGCCATAAGATTCATGGCAGCAAACGAGGATGAGGAAGAGAGTGAGGGAGATGAATAATCCCGATGGTCAACAGCAGACAGCATCTTTTTTGCCACGAAGCGGCGCGATGGTCGCCACGATGATCAGCCGCGAAGCGGCGCGATGGTCTCTGTGATGGTCGCCGCAATGCCCACAGCGAAAAAAGATGATGATGATGACCCACGACCCACGACCCACGACCCACGATTCATCTCCCTGCCATCATCAGCTCCCTATACACCATCCACGCAAGGATCGCCCCCGCCATGAGGACGGCTGCTCGTTTATCGAGGATGCCCGCCACGAAGATACACGTGACTATGATCATGCTATCCTGTCGTCCCCTCTTTATCAACTCCTTTGTCTCTCTTTCCTGATCGTCTATCGCCCTGAGTATCGGCATGGCATCCACAGTCACCGCTGGGAGATTTTTTGGGTAAGCATCGACTATTGCCTCGATCCTCTTCACATCCCTGCGCAGTGCATCAATCGCGATCGCCAGTTCCTTTACAGCCGCGACACTCATCGATACCCCTGTATCATTGTCGCCGCTTCTACGCATTGTTTATCAACCTACAGCTTTTGAGTCCCCCAAAGAATAATGTCAAGCCGACAAGGATTCCCAGGTATTGGCCTACGAACACCATCACGATGCTTCGGGCCGACGATCGACAGCATCACTGTCAATACCATCACTGTCTCGGGGACGCTTGTGACGAATGACCTTACCGTCACAGGAACTGTCTCTGCGGGAACGGTAATCGAGACAATCATCATCCAGGCCAACTTCTTCGAGGAGTTCACTGCTGGGGCTGGCGTGACGATTAACAGCCCTATGTACTTCGTTCGGACCGGAGTACAGTACCGACACACAGTCTACGACGTGTCAGGGTCGACCGCGACTGGCTTCGTGAACGTCACTGGATCATCGACGACTTACGACTCGGCGCTGAGGTACACGAATACAGCAAGTGGTGCGTTCATCTTCGAGGGTAACTCAGGCCTTCCATACCTGACTCTCTACAATGATGCGGGGGTTGGTAAGGCACTCGTCGACAGGATCGCTCCGAATGCCACGACGAATGTTAATATCTCGTCAATCGTCGTCGGGCCAAATACCACGAATACACCTGGCGGCATTCGATACAACGCCAACAACATCGAGGTATGCAACAATCTTGGCGTGTGGGGGCCTGTCGGCAACCCGGGTACGACATATACTGGCAGTAGTAACATCGATGTGACAGGCAATGTCATCTCTCTCGTCAACACGCCAACCATCTCTGGCATCCTTACTGCCAGCGGCGGCATTTCCACCACAACGATGACGACGAGTGGCAACGTGACGATTGGCGGCACGAGTACTCATACTGGCGTGGCCAACTTCAACAGCCAGGTGAACGTGAACGCACAGTTGTGGGTCACGGAGGAAGTATTTGCAAGCAACTTTGCCACCAGCAACAGCGTTAGTTGCGCTCTGCTAAGTATGGCGCCTGCTGGTGTCCCTGTGTACATCTACGCTGATCGAACGGTTATGACTAATGGTCAGGAGATGAGACAAGAGTGGGGTAAAGATCAGTCGACCAACAATCAAGGTATCCTGAAGTACGTACATGTCACTGACTCATCAATCAACAACCGCGTATCTCTCGGTATGCGGGGTAATGAGAACATCCTCAACGTCACTGGCAACGGCCGCATAGGCATCAACGTGACTGCCCCAACAGCAGAACTTGATGTGTCTGGACAGATTAGGTCTACGTCGATGATGACGACGACCGCGAACATCACGAACGGCACCATCACGACAGCGACGATACCGACCGCGAACATCACGACTGCGACGATCACCACGTCGAACATGACGACAGCAAGGATGGCCACCTGTCTTGACTCGGTGGACTTCACGAACTCGTCGACAAGCCCTACGAACACCATCTACAACTTCTACAACGCCACTGTGGGTAACGTGACTGGCGGCATGCAGATCGCTCCATGGGTTGATGGCCGTTGCCTGATTACACTCATCGGAGATGCTAACCATGACATTCGTTCTCGCATCGACAGCACAGCCAACAACACCTTCATACAGGTCACGAATGATGGTGTGAACTACAGGTACATGAACGTATCACAGACTATGTCGCCTGTCCCCGTCCTTGGATCGTTCGCATCAGACGTCTCGGGAAGGATGAAGTATTACACAGGCGCCGCCTGGAAGTACCTGACACCGATGGACAGTGCAACGCTTCGTGCTGAGATGAACGGCATCACAGCAGGCGCAGCGACCTTCAACATGGTCTGGTCGAATGATGTTGCTATGAACATGTGCCCTAACGGAACGACGACCCCGACTCTATCCATCCAGTCAACAACCATCTTCTCTCAGATCACCAACGCCACCTCTGCTTTCTTCCTGTCTACCATCATCGAGGGAGTCGCAAAAAATGTCATCACCACATCGACGACTGCTGGTTTGGTCCTCGACTATGTGTCGATCGGCAGCAACTTTACTGCAGCTGCACCGATTGGTGCGATAGTCTACGACTCGACTGATGACGCGCTTCAGCTAAAGAGACTGGTTGGCTGGCAGAGGATCGGAACGAGCATCGGATATCTACAAGTGCAGCTAGTGACAGGGAACACGGCGGGCGATGGCATCACCATCAATACTATCGACGGTCCATTTGGTGTCATTACTGGTGCAACCACTCCTGGCTTCCAGATTGATCTGGCGATCACTGCGATCACCGGCACATATCGTGGCGTATGCAACATTTGTCGTTACCCATCAACACCGCGCTTCTTCTCACTCTTCAACGACCCAGCATCATCGACGAGCACCAACATGGTCTTCATACCTGGCGCTGGCAGCGACATATTCTCGATGATTGGCGCAAACGCCAACGTCATCGTCGAGTTCTATGTGAACCTGATGAGTTACTAGGCGTATCTTTTTTGCGGCGAGGATGACGGCGATGATCACTTGATGCTCATGGCGAGGATGACGGCGATGATCACTTGATGCTCATAGCGAGGATGACGACGATGACCACGATGACTGCTTGATGCTCATGGCGAGGATGACGGCGATGATCACGGCGATGACCACGATGATCACTTGATGCCCACGGCGATGACCACAGCGACAACCACAGCGATGATCACGCAATGCTTACAGCGAGGATGATGGCGATGACTGCTTGATGATCACAGCGACGACGCAAAAAAGATGACGATAGCCGCCGACGATCCTTAATCCTTCGCCGTTAACCGCGGGTTATTGGCCGCCTTGAGGATCTTAGCATAGATCGCATTGTTCTTCGACTGCGTCTTCTCTTCCTGCACGTGGATGTAGTTCAGGATCCTCACCTTGTCTGGCCGATTGGCGAACTTCGTCGAGATGATCTTGTAGATGAAGAAGGGATAGTAGATCCTGCCCGTCTTCTTCTCTGCCTTGTTGCGGATGATGTCGAACGTGTCCGAGATAATCCCGAAGCGATAGGCGATGTCCCTCGACTCTTCCTCGGTTAACTGTGGTGGGCCTGACCCACTTACTTGCTGCAAGAACCACGCGGTGTACACATAGTATTTGTTCAGGCCGAGTATCTTCAAGCACCGACGAATGGCCTCGCCGTCGATCCTGTCCTTCGCTATATTCTTCTCACGGAAGAACTTAAGGATCTGCGGGACGATCTCGCTGCCGTCCTTAGGAGCATCGATGGCAAGGATGCGATTCATCCACTTGTCGAAGTGTTTGTGTGTCTTGTAAGAGTTGCTCTTTGGCTTAGGTGTTCCCTCAAGCCCGCCGCGATCCTCGACGTACATGGACACTATCGACGCGATCGTCGCGCCACAGACGGAACACTTATGGCAGCCAACATCGTAGTCAACAAGCATCTTGCCGCCGCAGTCGCAGTTGCCGAGGTTGACGTGAGCGAACTTGGGGATGAGATCGATTTTTTCCTGGATCATCTCTAACCGCTCGACGAGGACAGAGATACGGATCATGCCAGAAAGCTGGTCACCCTCAAGGTCAGTCAGCTTGTCGATGTCAAGCGCATCGGCGACGCTGTCCTCGTTCGTCATCATCACTTCCGGCAGATCGTCACACTCGAGGATGATGTCGATGACATCGTCGATGACCTCGCGAAGATTGCTCTTGAGGTAGGCGAGAGAGCCATCGCCCGACGTGATCATCTCTTTGTCATACTCATCGACGGCAGCTAGGACACGGCTGCGGAGCTCAAACGACGACGGGTCGGCATAGTCGGGGTAGGCCCTTATGAGCTCTAGAAGCATGCTGACTTGTGCCCTTACCAGGGTATCTGTTTCTATTTTCACCATCATGGTCGATGTTGACCATAATGGCCAAGAAAGAATTGTCCAACGCACAACTCGAGGAAATTTACCTTCGCTGCAAGGCGGACAAGAACCACATCAAGTCGCTCGATAAGAGAACTACTGATGCTCTTGGTGCGTTTATCCGTAAGCGTGGCCTGAAGAAACATGCCGACCAACACGCATGTATCTCATGGATCAACTGGCCGCAAGAGACTATGCAACGCGCATATCTCATCGCAGCCAATGGATACATTGCCCGTAGTATTCGTGAGTATGAACTCGACGGCGCCGACGCCGCTGAGGTTGCGATCATTCGTAAGTTCCTCATGAACAAGTTGGCCTTCAACGCCGATAAACATGTCACTGAGGGTATCGCACCAACCGACTCTCGTGAGAAGATTCGCGCCGAGTTATCCTTCGCGGTTACCGAGGGTCCATGTCCAGAGGTCAACCTCGTCGCCGCTCGTGACGCCATCCGTAACGCAAAAAATACTCTGTCTCTTGCGGTAACTAGCGTCAACACTCTCCCGGACAAGATCAGGAAGGTGGCCGCGATTGTTATGAAGCAACCAAAGACCGTCGCCTCTCAATCGCTCCTCTCAGAGTTGTCGGGAATGATCACCGACTCTGAGCAGAAGGCCGCTGTCATCGACAGAAGAATCGCAGAGCTCTCACTCGACGAAGCGCGTCTATCCTGCGCAATTACCCGCGACGTTCCTGCTGAGCTACTTGAACTCATCCCACCACAAGATAACGTTCATGGCTTCAACCGCTACTGCGCCGACAACTGGGGTATCATCAAGGATCTCACTCGTCGTATCTACGAGACTCCAGGCTACCTCGACGCCACCGTCTTCTTCCATGGTGCAACCAAGACAAGAGAAGACGCTGACAAACTCCTCATGCGTATCAAGGATCAACTCCCGTATGAGACAGCCATCTTCTCCGATCAAGGCCCAATGCTCATCGCTCCTGACCTCGAGGATGACCAGCTGAAGATGAAGTACATTGACAGCGGCGATGTGTTCTCTAAGATCCTCGACAGAGCCGAGCAAGACAACAAGATCGTCGGAAAGATCACCGGCAAGAAGATGACCATGTCTCGTAAGAAGATGATCATCGACGAGTTCAAGAAAGACCCAAAGAAGGTCGTGACAACTCGTAAGTCCAGAAAGGAGGGCAAGAAGGTTGACGTGTCAGGATTGAACACTTACGCCGAGAGCGCCAAGGGATGGGTAAGCAATCTTTCAGGTCCAACCATCGACTTGGACGACGAACAAGAGATTATCGATGAAGTGCTCGCCAGCGATGAGTTTGTCGAGGAAGTGGTCGAAGAGACCGTATACGGAACAGCCGTCGACGTGGCACCTATCGCTATCATGGGAATGAACGCAGAGGGCGGCTTCGAGAAAGTCGATGTGGCCTTCGACATTCCTGCTGAGTACACCATTGAGGCCAACATGAAGAGATGAGCGACGTACGAGCGAGCCTCGGGAACGACCCTCGGGAACGACCCTCGTTTCATCACCATCTTTTTTCGCGGCGATGTAGATAACACACAATGCATCGCTACGCACTTGCAGCAATCATCATCGTAATCCTCTACATCGCCCATCGATGGTACAGCACTCGTGGAACGGTGATCACCATCACCATGCCGAGGAACGCGACGTATACAACCAAGAACACCATCATCCTCATGGAGAACATGAATAAGGCCACTCCAGTCACCGTCGCCGTGAACGGCAATAACATCAATCCGAACAACCCAATGACACTCGTTGTCGGCGATAGGGTATCATATAACCTCGGCTCTGTCGACGTTCCTCTATCTCGCGTTATCAACCTGGACATGGCTGGTGGAAGGGTGGCACTAACGAATAGCAGCGGTAACGTCGTCAACAGTGGTGTTATCAAAGGAGACGGCACCTACTTCTTCTAGGGTCACAGTAAAGGTTGCGTGAGGGTCGTCTCATTCATCGCCGTGTTTTTTTGGGCGACCCCGCGTATAATGAACACATACTTTCTCATAGGCCTTGGTGCAACCATCGTCATCATTACCGCGATCATCGCATATCGCTATCTGCAACCGCGCGGGCCAATCGGCAACCGTCTTCGCGCTTACCTAAGCGCTCGTGGAGCTCCACCAGAAGCATCGAGGCGATCAGTTCGTTTCCTCGATGATGTGCAGATAGTGGATGACAAGAGTCGCCTTATTCCACTGGCCGGCTATGAAGATTCTCGTGGCTATAAGTACTTCCCTGCTCGTGATGTCACCACCGACGTATACACCGATTCATACATCCTCTACACATTCGCCAACGGCGATACTCGGGTGGGTAAGGTATATGTCGGCGCGCCGTTCGTCGGTGGATTCATAGAGGTCATGAATGCGGCCGGTGAAGTGACTGGGTTTAAGGAAGTCAAGGAACCTGGATGGTTGATGTGGTAAGCGGTGGTCGCTTGTTGATCGTGGCGATGGCAGCAAAAAAGATGACGGCACTCCCTTATTTTTTCACCGCTCCGAGAAGCATCAAGGCATGACGAACAGCGCAACGTGATACACAGTCGACGAACTTCATGTTGGCAGGTGTGTACTTGCCATGTCCAGGATGACGAGTGACGGTTACTGCATCTCCGTATGTATTGTTGATGGTCCTCTCGACGGCGACCGAGTCAGTGTGAACGGAGATTGTTACATCATCATGGCCGCCATACTTCTCATACATACCTTCGACGTGATCGAGAACGAGTAGTTCGATGTCAGTACTCTTTGCCTTGGCGACGGTGTTGAGTGAGTATGAACGAAGGAGTGGTGGTGTATATGATGATCCTCCGTTACGGATGGCATCGTGCTTGGGCTTGGATACTGCTTTGTCGGTAGCAGCTCTCATGATCTCATCAGCGTCGACGGCACCCTTGAAGTGGCCACCTTCATCGACAAAGATGATGTCAACAGTTCTCTTATCGGCAGCAAACGTAGTGTACATGGCCAACGCACCCAATCCATCTTGGTGATTGGCAGATGCATCGGCGTAGATGACGATGTCTCTTGTTTCCTGGGCTGTGAATGTATCGGTTGATTCCTCGGCGATTGATGATGTAGTGAAGATGATGGACATTTTTTGACTGTATCATCGCCCTTCAAAAAATGTCTGGAAATGAACGTGCTCGTCAGAGTGATAATAACTCGCTCGCTCGTCGGAATAACCCTCCGGGCCGACAGGATAACTCGCTCGCTCGTCAGAGTGATGATAACAACCGCCGCGGGAAGATTATAGGCAACTTTCTCGACCTCATAGAGGCAGGCGTTGATGATGTAAGCATCCTCGCAGCCGCCGGGGATACCATCGACTGGTCACGAAACGATGGTAGCTACTTCGTCGAAGAGACCAACATGTACTTTGGGTTTGATGGCGCTCTCTACCGACAAATCCTCGCAGATCCACGACCTGGCCAGCGACATGGTCTTATGATGTACCTCGCCAATAAGTATATGACCTACCGCCACCCAAAAGCGGTTAACGAGAGCGTCATATACACCTTCATCTACTCGATGGACACTGTCGCGATTGACACCATTGCCACATGGCTGGTCAGCAATGGAGTGCATAGATGGACCAACTGCTCGTTATGGCCGCGGGAATGCATACCATCACTCTTGGCGCTAAGCAATAGCATAGACGTTTATGAAGGCAGGCGTGCTCTTGATAACATCGATCCTCTGTTCTTCGCAGAATTCATGGCCGCGACGAATGGTCGTCTATCGCCGCGGGAAGTGTACTTATATACTGCCATAAACGGCGGTAATGTTCAGGGCGTTTATTCTCGTGGCTTTACCATCGGCCGCGATGATGCTCACCTCATTGTCAAGGGGCTCGCCTCTTCGAGCGTATACGTGGGTCACCGTCTTAACATTTCCGTGCCCATGAATGAGCCGCCAGAGAATCTGGATGGTATCTTTGTCTTAGGAAAGTGGTTACCAAAAAACACCTGGATAGACATCGCGCCTCATGGAGATGTATGTCTTGGGGTAATTGCGCGTAAGTTACAGAGGGATCGCGCTCATTACATCATGCGCCTACGCGAGGCATTCCGCAATGGTAGCTTGTCCGACGTGAGCATCTCTGTCATTGGGGAAGGTGTAACTATATAGTCCCTGTTTTTTGGTGGTTACTGTCCCCATCTCCATCTCCATCTCCATCACCCCATGTTCTGAGGAGTCGGATAGCCTTCATTCTATCCTCCTCCGTAACACCCTTCACCGTCGCGTAGCTGCCGCGAGAGTACACGCGGCTGTATGGTTCTGAGTTGTTCATGAGTGAGGCGACATAGTCGCCATATGATGTCACATTGACCGCGAAGTTATCGCGACGCATGACTACGAGAAATAGGATGAGCGCGGCGAGTAGCAGGATAGCCAATAGCGTTGATTGCTTCATTGTTATGGTAGGGGATGCCCAAAAAGATGCAGAGAGTATAGATGTTATCCCGACGAGCGAGCGATATTTTTTGACGACGAGGGTGGCCAACTAAAAAAATGAGCCATACACAGACCCCACTCCCACGCCGTAGCTACCATATCCCTCACGACATCTTCCAAGAAGTTGCTTCGTATCTGTACAAGGCCGACGTCGACAACCTGCGTCTTATCCATCGCGACACAGCCCATATCTTCTACCCTCATCACCGCGTTCTTTATGTCGGCAAGTGCGATAGGAACCTACCAGCTTACTACCGCTACGTAACATACGTCATCTGCGCTACCCATCTAGCCAAGGGGAATAGCATTCGTATCCTCGATATCAGCCGCCTCTTTCACCTGAACATCAAGGGTATCAACTCCATGCCACTTATCGAGGTACTCGGTATCGCCAACGAGCGCCCTGAGAAGTATGACGGCCTGTCCCTCCCGAACCTCAAAGGGATAGCCTGTATCACCGCTCATCGCCCCTGTCTCAAGTTCATGCGACGAGCCGTGACATCCATCATGGAGACCCACCCAAAGGTGAAGAGCCTGTACTGCGATAATAACACGCTCATTCGCTCCGTCCCACACAGCATTGATGTCATTCATAGCAAATGTGCTGTCGACGATACATCTGGCACCCTTAGGGTACTCTCGATAGATTTCGACGATGGCGACGCGACGTCCGAGACCGTCGAGACATTCATGTCCAACTGCTCCGAAACATTCACGATAGCTAGTCGATTCCCAAGGGTGACCACCGTAATCGTCCCAAGAGATCCCATCCACGTCATATATATTCCACAAGGCGTGACTCGTTTGGTATGCTCGCGATTGATCATGCCAAAGGACACTGAGGAAACATGCGCTCGTCTGAGTAGCATCGACATAGTCCAGACTGGCGGCCGCAAGCGCTCCTCTCATCGCCGTGAGTGGTATGACCCGTTTACTCATGGGACCATCGAGGATATCATAAGAAGATGAGGGCGCCGACTATTTTTTGATCGCCACAGCGGCTTACCAAAAAATGGCCACGATGATGATTCATGAACTTCCGACCGAGATCTACCAAGAGATTGCATACTATCTTCCTAAGTCTGACATCGACAACTTCCGCCTTACCTGCACAGATACTTCCTCCATCTTCTATCCTCGGAACAAACTGACATTCGTCTCACCAACGCCGCAACCACTTGATGGTTACTATTGCCGCGTAACGCATGTTATCTGCAAGACGACGGTACCATCCGCGGGAAACATGACATTCCTCGACGTGAGTAAGTTGGCGACGATCGATGAAATCATCAACGCGCTAACAACCATCGAGGTAATATACGTCTCATACACACAGGCCAAGGATTGCTACCACATCATCCTTCCTCGCCTCTATGGAGTCGGATGTTATGCAAGAATGAAGTCATATTGCTCGGCAAATTATGTCATCAATGCCCTCTGCGAAGGCAACCCAGGGATCACGCACCTATACATTGATGGTTGCGAGATTACTAAGAAGATACCTGAAGGCATCACTGTCATTCATACTAGCGGCTATGAGATGTCCGAGACGTTACCAACTAGTCTTCGCGTCTTCTCTACCAACCGCTGCCTACTTGGTAACCAAGTTTTCCCAAACGTTCATACTCTCATAGGTAGCCTAAGTAGTATGCATGTCCTCCATACGATGTTCCCAGCGCTGACGACAATGATAGAGATGACGCTCACCATATCACAAGGTGTGACGGCAGCATATCCGTTTGATGATCTTCGCGGCATCAAACGGCTGGCTGTCAACAGCTGTGACATGGATGCGGATGGTGTTGATGTAATCACGTCTGATGACGATAGAGTGACCGACTGGTTCGATCGTAACGATTATCGAAGCATAGATAGTATCATGAGAAGATGAAGATAGCCATCACTCCGTCGGCTATTTTTTGATCGCCGCATCGGCTGACCAAAAAATGGACATCCCTACAGAGATCTACCAAGAGATTGCATCCTATCTTCCTAAGGCTGACATTGACAACCTACGCCTTACCTGTATGACAGCTGCCCCTATCTACCTAACCGATATGTGGCTCGTCTATACTCCGACAAAGACGCAGACTGTCGACCTCACTGTCGGCTACTATCGCTGTATATCATCATACATCTGCGATGGTCTACCGCCAACCGCCTCGAAAGTCATCAAGTCGCTTCACATTCGCGGCAGGATTAGAAAGGTGGTTCGTATGAGCTACATAGATAAGTTTGGGCACCTCGAGTATCTTCGCATAAGTTGCCCCATCCATAACGATCTACCAGACAAGGTCGTCAAATGGCCCACGTTAAAGCAGTTCGTGTATGACGTCGAGGGGTACAACAGTATCTCGGGAGCGATAATATACGAGAATGCACCGGCACTGACACATCTATACCTGTTAGGCATATACCTCGGGCACTGTATGTACTATTACAACCCTACCACAGATACTTGCTTCAATCCGATGCTGCGTGTGTTACACACTCATGGGCCGATCAGCCCATCTTGTTTGCCTCGATCGTTGCGCGTTTTGTCGGTGACTGGCAATAGTTCACCGTTCTCCAGTTATGGTAAGATGCCGCCGCATGTGACTACATTCATCGGCACATGTGACTCGCCGACGGGCATCCTAACATTCATCCCGACGGTTACAGAGATCATCGTGCCGATGGGTATCATGATCACTCCATTTCCTCCCGACCACGGGGTCATTCGCCTCGTTGTCAATGGGGTTGCTGGGAACATCACTGAGGCAATCCTTGCCGACGTTGATGTTACTGTTACTAACGGCGGGAGCATCGAGGATTACGCGAGCATCGACGCGATCCTCAAGAGATAACCTTGCCGTTCGACAGGATAACCTTGCCGACAGGATAATTTTTTGACGGCGAGATGCGTTAACCAAAAAAATGGACATGGATACAATGACTCTTCGCGCTGCCAGCATGATCTTCAAAGACGACACGGCTGTCGCCCACATTCCCACAGAGATCTACCAAGAGATCGCATCTTACCTCCACAAGGCCGATGTCGACAACCTACGACTAACCTGCACGACCGCTTCCAACATCTACCTAACCGATCACCCCAACCAATGGATGATCTACAAGCCGACGCACCCAGTATGGCTGATCGTCAACATCACTGTCGGCTACTATCGCCGTATATCATCATACATCTGCGATGGCGATCTACCGATCAAGGGTAGGCATATGACTATCAAGTCACTGTATATTCGCGGTGGTAAGTTCGTGAACATGAGTGATCTCGAACGGTTTGCGAACATTGAGTACCTACGATTGAGTCGCTTTATCTACTATGATCTGCGCGGAAGGACGGTTGTATGGCCGAACCTAAAGACGTTAGTGTATGATGGTGAGGATTGCAATGCTACAGGCGCATCGATGATATACAAACATGCGCCGTCTCTGACGCACCTATATATACGCGGCATATATCTTAGTCATCACAGTGGCGATGAGTTCCGCCCCGACGCTCACCCCAATCCCAACCTTTGTGTCTTACACACTCGTGGTCCGATCGTTCCATCTAGGATACCTCAATCATTGCGCGTCTTGTCGATTACTGGCACTAACTCACCGTTCTACTGTCATGGTAAGATGCCTTCCGTGACCACCTTTATCGGCACCACCGATGAACCGACGGGAATACTATCATTCGTCCCGATGGCAACAGAGATCATTGTGCCGATGGGTGACATGATTATTCCACTACCAACAGGACATATGGTGCGCCGCCTTGTTGTACGGCGGATAGGAGCAAGTATTACCGAAGCGAGCCTAGCCGGCGTTGATGTCACTGTTACTCATAACAAGCGCATCGATGATTACGATAGCGTCGACGCGATCCTCAGGCGATAATTTTTTGACGGTGATGTTCGCTGACAAAAAATGGCCACGATGATGACCCACATCCCCACCGAAATTTATCAAGAGATCGCGTCTTACCTCCACAAGGTCGACGTCGACAACCTGCGCCTTACATGCACGACCGCCGGAGGCATCTCCATATCCCTCCCGATGAAGTACATCGCTCCCACCCGCAGACGACTTGACGGTTACTATCGTCGCGTGACCACCTTGACATGCATGACGGTGATTCCCGACGCGACCTCTAACCTTCGCTCTGTTCATCTCGCATGGGACATGAAAGTGGATAACTATGACCTCGAGAGGATTGCCCACGTTGAAGAGTTTTCCACTGATTGTATCATCTGGTCGCCAAGTAGGATCCGGAATATCTACTGGCCGAACCTAAAAAAGTTCGCGTTCGTTCCTAACCATGATGGCAGTCTGGGGGCAAAGAAACGGGAGTACTACTACCCATCCTATGTGTACAACAACGCCCCAAACCTGACCCATCTATACCTCAGTGGATCGTTCAGACCTGAACCTGGCCGCCTCAAGAATCTACGTGTTCTACGCGCGACTGTCGCCAATACCAGGAACTGGCCAGAGAGCATCCGCGTGCTTGTTTACGAGAGATATAGTTGTTCCAGAGATCTCCCAAAGGGCCTACCAGCACTTGACGTGTTTATTGGCGATGATGAGCAACCAAGGAAGATCGTGGAGGTCTGCCCAACAGTCTCAGAGATCGTTGTACCAAGGTGTTACATGCGGCAACTATTACCACATGGTCACCATGTAACAAGTGTGTCCGTCTATAGCATCGACAAGCATGTAGAGTTGATGACTATCATCGATGGCTGTCGGTTGTCGTATCACGACCACAAGGATTACACGAGCTTCACCACAGTCTTCGGGCTATGATTTTTTGATCGTGCCGACCGTCGACACAAAAAACTATGAGTAGCCGCCCATCTGACATCTATCTACCAACCGACATCTTCCAAGTCATCGCTTCGTTTATCGCCCCGAAGAAAGCCATCGACAATCTCCGGCTTGTATCGCGCGATTCATCGCTTATCCACCTACCAGATCGATGCGCTCTCAAACATGTGAGGATTGGGTTGACGATGATAAGTGATAACGAGAGAGAGGAAGAGAGTGAGGAAGAAGGCTCTTACTACAAGAAGGTGACGAAGATCATCTGCATCAACGGCATATTCATCTCCAGCAGCCTCAAAAGCCTCGATATTCGTCAGTCATCCGTAATCATGCCGATCAGCATCATCAACACCCTCGGTGGCCTCGAGGTGCTCATGACAACATCGCCGATAATTACCCGTGATAAACAGAAGGCCATCACCGAGATGATCAATCTGCCACGGTTAAAGACACTCGTGTACTTTGACCCGACGGTCACAAACGGATCAGCAACCGTCTATACTACTACTGCTTCCGCGGACAACATGCTAGAAGTCTGTAAGGCCCATCCGACGATTACTCGCCTTGCCACGAAGTACATCACTGGCAATCTTCGTGACTACTTACCTACCCTCGATACGTTGTATGCATACGATGTAAACGTTCGTACAACCCTCCCAGACAGTCTCCGCGTTCTCGTGTCACACCTGAAGGTTCGCGAGACGATGGTGATGTCGGCGCCACGACCACGCCTAGACATATTCATAGGCAACCAAGAGCCGGCCGAGGTTCTTCGTCTCTTCCCATCCGTGTCGACGATCATCGTGCCGCAGACGAGAATGCGCGAGGCGATCTACAACCCGACGGATGATGCAATAAGAACAGGCGCCTTCAGGCTATCACGGATCGTCGCTGACTTTCCGATCAACCCTGACCTCATCCCGACGATGTGCCCCATCGAGTACTATGGCTATGATGTAAGCATCCATCAACTCCGCCGCGGAATGATATTCCTTCCGAGGATCGAATGGTTTGACTTCGACAATTACCTGTCCGTCGACAGCGTCTTCGGGAGATAGGTAGGCAGCCTCATCTTTTTTGCGTCATCGTCATCGTCGCCACTATGGTCAACGAGCAATCATCGTGGCCATCGTCGTCATCCTCGCCGTGGCAGTTAGCGTGAGCATCAAGCAGTCATCGTGATCATCCTCTCCGTGGTAGTTAACGTGAGCACCAAGCAGTCATCGTGGTCGTCGCCGTGATCGTCGCCATGATCGTTGCCGTGATCATCGCTGTGGTCATCGCCGTGATCATCGCTGTGGTCATCGTGGTCATCACCGCGAGCATCAAGCAGTCATTGTGGTCATCGCTGCGAGCATCATCATGGCCGTATCTGTGGCCATCTCCGTGTGCACTAAGCAGTCATCGTGGTCGTCGCCGTCATCCTCGCCATGGTCACCAAGTGGGGGCATCGTGACCAACCTCGCCGAGGTATACACACCAAAAAATTGATAGATGTTATGGATACGGACACATATATATCCCATCACCATGTCTTGGACAGAAGTAGCAACAAAGCAATTCACGATGCCAGTCGACTTTGGCGGTATCATCTCCTATGGTATCTCTGAGGAAGAGGCAGTCCTCGATGGTCTAAGGGGCCGCGTTGCCGGCAAGAATTACATGGGGTACTTCATCGTCTCCATCACATCCGTCGACAACATCGGCGCGCCATATATCCTCTCGGCCAACGAGATCACGGTAACTCCCCTGGTTACGTTTACCGCCGAGTGCATCCGCTTGACACCTCAGAGGGTCATTGCTGACGTCATCATGGGTGACAAGAACATCGGCAAGAGGAAGGTAGAGACGAACAGTTCGACCCTCACTGCGACGAATGGAGTGACAAACGGAACGACCAAGCCAGCAGAGGTCTCAGTGATCTACACCGATAAAGGCGCTGAGTTTCAAGCGGGCACTACATGGCCGACGGTCATCTCATCTGTTTCCCACTCTGCGTACTCATCGAAGATCATCGTCACCGGCTCGGTCCTTACACCAACACCGCCTATCTTCTACACTCATGACGGGTCGAAGGCGGCCAGCCCTCGGTTCATCGTCGAGAAGAAGGTCCCTGCATCAGAGGCATCGACGGTCATCTTCGGCAAGTTGCGCACACTCTATGAACTAACTGGCCTTCCCGGCAGTATCCTGTCGGGCGACGCAGCCTTCGGCGAAAAAGAAGGAGAAAGGGACATCGTATACACCATGGCAGGGCCGATGGGACCAATACATCAGCTCTCGGAAGGAGACAGCGTAGGCGCTGCAACTCCCACCGAGATCATCGCCTCAGCAAAAAAGGTGAACATGTACGATGTGTACGGCGCAATGATTGATGCAAGGAATGCGGTCGTTTACATCGCCGACGAATACGCAGCATCTGAAGAGGGCAAGAAGAGGGTTGCCCCATACCTATCGTATGTGAAGAATGAGATGCTGCGCATTAAGCGTCTCATGGGCCCTGGCAAGGCCGATAAGTGAACAACCCGATCACCTTCATCGATATTTTTTGATGATGGCCACCGTCGACCAAAAAAATGTCACATCCTACACAACACATCGCCAATGAGTTCCTTTGCATCGACACAGCTAACATCGTGGCAACTTACCTCGATAAAATGGCCGACATCATCGCCTTCAGAGCCGTCTGTACGACCACGTCATTCATCGACTATCCGCGGGGATGGGCATCTATCTGTTATCGCGGCAAAAATATCGTCCATCTCTCATCGTTCTTCAATGGAGTGCGACATCTTACAGTCACCGGCGGACGCGTCGCGGCCGATTGGATCACAACTCTTGATCTGTCACACAATGATGAGTATATGTCGGCCATAGAGGCCAAAAAGTACATCAACAGCATGCCAAATATCACCACGTTGTACACATTCTCTACCCATATCCTTAGTGACGTTCATCTCCCCAACCTTCGCAAGCTATATTGCTCGTCACCGGCTCCGCTTCCTGCTGACTTTTGTAAACGACACTCCTTCCTCACACATCTTGTCGTTACCGGGGGTTTTCCGAATGTCTTTGACCGCCTTGAAGTAATCGGCGGCTCTTATCCTCTTGTGGCCATGACATTGTGTGCTGCAACGGTGCGTATCATTTACTCAGAACATATGATAAGCGACACGACGGCCGGTTACACATTCCCTAACCTTGTTGTTTCTGTCAATGTTACAGCGGATATTGCGAACATGTCACCAAACCTCGAAGAATACTATCTACTGCGTAAGCCGCATCATATGTCATTCTCACGCGATAAGCTAAAGGTCATCGCCACTAACCATAACACGGCAGTCTCTGTGCTATCGGGGTCACCAAACATATACCTTAGCGGCGATATTCCCTCTGGTCGACAGGATATCATTCGATCCGATGGAAAGAGGCCGTTGTTTAACCCATTCATCGACGATAAACGGGCGCTGTTGATGCTATGAGCGTCCGGTATTTTTTGATGATGGCACCATTGACCAAAAAATGTCTCGGCCTACGCAACACATCGCCAACGAATTTCTCTGCACCGACACAGCTAACATCGTAGCCTCTTACCTCGACGAGATGGCCGACATCCTCGCACTACGCACTGTCTGTACAATCACAGCATCTATCACCTATCCACGAAAGGAGATAGCTATAAGGGCCGAGTGCAACACCAATACATCTCTCTCAGTATTCTTCGAGGATGTCAGGCGGCTCACAGTTCGTCGCGGATGTATAGTCGCTTCCTGGATCACAACCCTCAATCTGCTCGAGAGTGTCTCAGTTCCTCAGTACTCACCATACCTCATTCGCATGCCGAACCTGATCGCCTTATATACACCATCGACACTCCTACTCGGGAACGTTCGTCTGCCTAAACTCCGCCGACTTTACTGCACGTCGACTAGGAATTTGCCTGATGATTTCTGTCGTCAACACAAACAACTTACTCACCTGATCATAGAGAGTGAATGTTCGGAGGAATTCAATAGCCTCGAGGTGGTCAGTGGCAGCATCTCTGCGAGAGTCATGAAGAGGAATGCACCAACGCTCCGCATGATCTACTCGAAGTACAGGACGTATGTTAGTTGTAGGGACGATAAGGTTGTCCCATCATACCCCAATCTTATCTTTGCTGCCAATATATCTCCGGGCATTATCGACTTTGCCCCAAACCTCGAGGAGTACTATTACCTATATCTGACCACCATAAACAAACCAAGTACGAGGTATGGCATGAAGGTCATTGCATCAGTCCCCGGCTCCAACTTTCGCGTTGGCGGAAATCATAACATCTATAGTTATCGTCGACACTGCGAGACGGGAAAGAACTACAGACGAGTAAATGGAATTGGTACATGGGGAAGCGATGTCATTCATCCTGACGGTAAGCGGTCAATGTTCATACCATTCGTCGATGACAAGAAGGCGCTTATGGACATGTAAGAATGACGGCGGCCACTGTCGATATTTTTTGACGGTGATGCGTGCGACCAAAAAATGTCACGAACTGCCCCAATCGTCGCCAATGAGTTCCTATGCACCGACACAGTACAAATCATTCTCTCATACCTATCAACCCCAAAGGACATCGCAGCCTTTCGGCTCGTCCACCCAGCTTCCATCGGCACATTCTATCCTCACACCATCACTCCTGTCCACGTCGCGGCACTTCCGACTGACGAGACGATAGATATGTCATACCTCAAGGTGGTCGCGGGGATGTCCATCCTATCATGGCCGAGTGAAAGGGGTATGACATCATCCTGTACGGCCTTTCTCTCGCGATTGACTCGCCTCGACATTACGTCATACTATGCCGACATCCCGGCGACCGCCATCAACTCACTCGTGGGCCTTATCGAGCTTCGATTGTGCAATGCTCAGTCACTAACTGGCGTCTATCTACCACATCTTCGTCGTCTCATGGCGGGTACATCCCTAGACACTAGACTACATACAATTCCTCACGATTTCTGTGTCGCCCACCCCAATCTCACGCACATTGTCGCGGAAGGATATGTACCGGGCGCCTTCAAGTGTCTCGAAGTGTTCCATGGGTCGCCTTTAGGCGATATTCTTGAGGACAACGCGAAGACACTCCGCGTCTTTTCGTCCGATGATAAGTATTACTTCTCCCTCAATGGCGGGAATAATATCCCGACGTTTGATAGACTCCTTGTTACCGTCAACGTTTCTTGCGCCGTCATCATACACGCGCCGAACCTCGAGGAATACCACATGCATGGGCCATCCCCCACATTCATCATTCCCGACAGGATAAACCTCATCGTCGTTTACTACAACAACATGAAACATATTACCGACAGACGGGGTATGTACGACTATTATCCGCGTTCTGAGATAAACGGGAGATACTTGCCGCGGAAATGGTCACCTGAGCATGGCGACCATCGCCGCTGCAATATTATCCGCAATGATGGCAAGCGGCCATTATATCTGCCTGACGTGTATGACAAAGCGGTCCTCATGAGCATGTAGTCCCGATCTTTTTTGACGGCAATGCAGAGAGCAAAAAAACATGAGTATCGCATCCACTCCATCTGCCACCCTCGTCACCATCACCGACAAGACCAAAGAAATCGCAGATGTGTACTTCGGCATCGTCACCATCTTCATCCCCAACTCCTCTTTGTGTGGAGTCGCATACATGAGCATTCCATTCGTCAGCGGGTATGAGATAATCGTTCCGCGTGACAATGAACGTCAGATGTCGAAGGGATCATCGATTGGCGATGTGCGAGTAACCATCGCGGATGCACTGAGGATTATCGCCATCGGCGGCATCATCCAGATATATGCATCGCACGTCGGAAGTAGCAGCGGCCTAAGCATTCTTCGTGGTACCTCCTCGTTGACTGACCCGATAACTGGAAAGGTCTCCCTCTTCATTCCTCCCAGACACTACAACAATGCTCAGTATCGGTCGATCATCAACCTCGGCGATGAAAAAATTATCGTCCGTCGTGAGTCGTACACGACCATCGTAGATGCGACAGGGATAAAGACACTTATCGGCGATGGAATCATCATGAATAGTAACGGTCATGTTGGCGATGTGAGTAAGATCATCATCCTTGTTGACAGCCGCTGATCGCTTTAAGGCTCGTATGCTTCCCACCAGACGTTCTGTGTGGCATCGTACATCTCCGGCGTATAGATCACGCTCATTAATCCTCTTGTCAGATTGGACATCTGGCCGCCATGTTGTGATGAAGCTAGCGTTACCTGATTACGACGACGCATCTCCATGTCAAGCACGTCGTTGATGTCTTGGCGACTCTTGTAGAGGTTAGATGGTGGGACTGTTACCTTCCTTGGATCCTCGACGTATGCGCCTCTGAAGCCCTCGCCGAGATCAAAGAGGTCTGCTGCGTTACCGTACGGAACACCTGCGTCGACGGAAGGGTATGCGTCAGCCGATGGAGTCAGGGTTTCCTGTGGGCGGCCGTAATACCCAACGCCTTCATTGAAGTGTGTGTAGGCCATTCTCTCGGGAGCAATCCCCATCGTCCTTGATGGGTTGGCGTAGTAGGTCTGGTTGAATCCGTCCATGTCGGGGTGCTCATAGATGTACCTACCAGCATATGAGTAGTTAGCAGCAGATGGGGCTGCGTCGAACCCCTCGCGAAGGTCGGATGGGGCAACGCGGCGTGCATCTCTTTTTTGCCCAGTCACGTTCTCTGCGTACTCGTAGCGTGGTGCGTCACGTTGATTGCCGTGCTTCATAGTATGTCTGAAGCGATCAAGAAATACGCCATCTGTACCATCGCTCATGTGCTCGGGATGTCCTCGCATGTGCTCGGGCACGTTATCGCCCATTGCTGCTCCCAACCCCCGTCCTCTTCCACCAGTGTATCCATTGTCGAAACCAACAAAGCGAGCATCGCCGTACTCATTACCAGAAAGCAGGTCGCCGCCATCTGACGGGAAGCGGTCAGGGCCTAGGACAGCACCCTCATAGAGACCGTACATGACATCGGGGGCAATTCTTCCATCCGTCGTCGGAAGGCCACCATAATCACCACCGGCAATTCCAAACGGATCGCCCACATCATCGCCGTTCAGATCCATGAATTTATCCTTGAGGTTCATGCCATAAGCGGCGCTCTTTTTTGCTGCCGCATTCTTCAAGTCAGCCGCTGTCTGTTTCTTCTCCCAGTCGGCGATGACGTCCTTGATGCTGTTCGTAGGGTTGACGAGGCCATCGTCGAGGAGATCAAAGCCGGCCATCTTAGCGACCATACTGGCCTCGCTATCCATTCCTGAGATCGACTTGTAGACCGCCTCATCGGATGTTACGAGGGTTGGGTACATAGCGTCCTCAGGCTGACGATTCACAGGCCCACCGCCACACCAAGGACTAGGACATACCTTGTCGAGGATGTTGCTGTCGAACCCATAGTAGTTGATGAATGACTCGGCCTCCCTCTGTCCATCGCCCGCCATCTTTGCCTTGTACTTCATCCAGACAACGATGACGATAGCCACGATGATCAGCGCAAGAATTATAGTATTCGTGTCCATTTATTCTCGGTCGCTGACAAAAAAATTGACTGGATGGCCGCATCGACAAAGAAGCATGTCACAGAGATCATATGTATTCGGCAGAAGCGAGATGATCCCCGCTGTACTCCATGATAAAGAGGCACACATCCGCATCGTCTTTGAGCGCGACACAATCTATGACCTCGAAGGTGAGACCACCCCGGCGATGATATACGCAGTCACCTGCGGCGAAGAGATCATCCTCGTAAGACAGGGTAATGGTAACCTCTACGTGGGAGAGACAATGGGCCCTATTTACGTACCACCAGGTAACAGTGGATGTACACTCTTGAATCTTACTGGCGGGGTTGCATTGATACAAGTGCACCTAACATAGGCATCCAGACGAGCGAGCGAGTCATCCTGTCGGCCTGAAGGGTTATCCTGTCCTTTTTTTTGACTACCCATCACCATCGGCAAAAAACATGTCATCATACACATTCACTACCGGCGACTTAATCCCCGACGAACTTCGAGGCAGTATCGTTCGCGCTCGCGTCATCGTCATCGACACAGGCTCTAATGAATACGTGAAGCATGTGACCCTCTGTGAGTGCATATCAATACTCGCTGTCGACGCGACTGGGAATGGCATCTTCATTGGCGAGACAATGGGCGACGTGACTATCCCTATGCCTCGTAGAAAGAGAAGGTATGATGATAGCGATGAGGACGACGAGGACAGCGTTACCGTCTCTGAATACGTCATCCCCTATAGTGTCGAGGGAGCACATGCAATGATCCATGCGATCAACTAGATGTCCCTCATCATCGTTTTTTTGGCTGCCTGATCTCTATTGGATACTTTCGTCCATGCCAACTATCATAGGATGAAAGCAACCATCAAGAAGCGTCCGTTAACCAAGGACCTCAACATGACACAGAAAGAGATCGGCATCGTCTTCGAGGAACTCATAGGTGCCACTCGCGTCGATCTCACATACGCATACCCAAAGTTCCTGGAGATGTCTCGTGACCTCATCCGCTATGCCCACATGGCTCGCGTTCTCCATGCCGACTACTTCCTCGGCGACGATGAGTCATATGACGACTTTGTCGACTTCCAGAAGGACATGGTGAAGGTCTGTGAGCTTCACACAAAGATCCCGACGACCATCGACAAGAAGTCAGTCTTCATGAAGACCGTCTCTGAGGAAGATATCCTCGCCTTCACGAAGGTGTACAATGAGTTCCGCGAGAGCGATGTACTCAAGAAGATCTTTGTCACCGCGAATATCCTCTCGTCATACAAGAACGCGTTAGCCTCTAAGGACAGCACGTTCATCTATCAGTCGTCAGGTATGTACTACAAGCCGTTCTCGTTCATCCCATCGTTCGACATCTTCAGGCTCAGGGCACTATCACGCGATGATGGCATCGTCAAGACATGGGTAACATTCATGCAACAAACCTACATCATCGGCGATAACCTCGCATGTCGTATCCAACAGCCTGACATCGACATCAAGACTTTCTGCAAGACAGTGATCACCATCCTCACCGCCGCTGAGAAAGAACCACAACTTCGCGGTTGCCGTGAAGCCTTTGACACAATCAAGGAATCCATGGACCTACTCGAGAAGAACTTCAGCAAGTACTACAAGGAGTTCGTGAATACCGACAAGAACTCTACAAGTATCTTCGTCTCGTTCATCCGCGACGTCTCCGAGAACAACAAGGATGCCAAGGTAAAGGTCGTTCGTCAGTTCACGCAGATCCTGAACTTCTACGTGGAACAGATGAACAAGAATGGCCAGAAGCTCGACCCACAAATCGCAGAGCTCATCAAGGCATCACAAGATATGTTGGCACCTGCCGCTGCGGCTGACAAGTAGAGATAGAGGAGGTGGAGAATGATTCATCATCATCTTTTTTGCGACGATGATGGCCACGGCGACTGCTCAACGTGATCACAGCGACGATCGCTGCGATGGTCACGGTGATGACCGCTGTGATGACTATGATGCTCGCTTGTTGCCCACTGTGATGACAACGGCGATGGTCACGGTGATGACTGCTTGATGCCCACGGCGATGCCCAACGCGAGAAAAAAAAGATGACGACAACGACGACCTACCACTCACCCTCTATCACCTCAATGGCCATGTCGTCGACGTTGATGTTCACTCCACTTGGTCCCCTAGCCACCGGCCGCATATTACTCCAATCAACATCGACAATGCCCACTGTCTCTCCAACGAGGATCTCGTTGACGACGCGGGGATAGATGAGTATGTTTTGACCGAGAACGCTGACGATGATCGATGATGGTCGACGGCTAAAGTCGCGTATATGTTTGACATACCATCCTCCAATCATCATCCTGGAGGCCACATCATCGTCAAACATGATGCTTCGATATCGGTCACTGACGATCTTCCGTGCCTCGCCAGTAATATCGTCAATGGATTCATACCACCTATAGGGCATGTTGAAGTAAATGCCATTGTAGCTGCCATCTAGGCTAGGGAGATTACAGAGGTCGTTCTTCATGATGACGCGAACTCTGCCGCGCGCTGGCATGTCGCCAGATGGATATAGTGTTAGTGATGACCCGAAGTACACTGGCATTTTTTCGGTGAGGATGAGGGAGCGATCAAAAAAGATGAGATGAGATGACTCTCTCTCTCTCTCTCTCTCTCTCTCTCTCTCTCTCTCTCTCTCTCTCTCTCTCTATCTCTCTCTCTCTCTCTCTCTCTCTCTCTCTCTCTCTCTCTCTCTCTCTCTCTCT